>Ga0153977_1000005_pt1 | contig 202465 bp, 174 predicted proteins | sample TSGA061MetaG_FD_104710 | JGI IMG/M metagenome (GOLD analysis project Ga0153977, IMG submission 104710) | Attine ant fungus gardens microbial communities from Georgia, USA - TSGA061 MetaG | ecosystem: Host-associated > Fungi > Mycelium > Unclassified | place: USA: Georgia, Yuchi Wildlife... | reverse complement strand
CTGAGCTTGGTCTCGCCCAGTTCCTTGGCGAAAATGCCCTTGCTGGTGCCCACCAGCGCCGGGCCGTGCGTGACGTTGCTGAAGTACCCGAGCTTGAGCTCCGCAGCGGGCGTGGTGGCAGGAGCCGGGGCTGCCTGGTTGCTGTTGGAAACAGCCGAAGCAACCGCAGCACCAGCACCAATGAGCAGCACCAAACCAACGGCCAGGGCGATCTCTACTGTGCGGCGACGCTTGGGCTTGGACGCAGTCTCACCAGCGACGATGCGGGTGGACGAGTTGTCTTGGGGTGAAGACACGGACATATTCCTTTGCGGGAGGGATGGCCTGCAGATGCTCCAGGCCATGAACGGAGATGGTGTGAGGATGCTGGGGATGATCCGCCGACACCCAGCGGACGTGAAAGCAAAGACGTCCTTCAGGGATCCTCGTGCGACGGAGATTGCTCTTCTTCAGAGCCGATGCATGCACGAGATTACGTACGTCGCTCCCCCGCAACAAAGACGAACGTCTCCAGCAGTAACGCCACGACATGGAGCTTCTTGGGGCGACGTTTTGGCGCAACAAACAGACCACAATCGTCATCTCGGCCCCGCTGGCAGGCAAGACGGATCCGCCGAGAATGAATAGTTTCTCTAAATTGCGCCTTCTTACTAAATAATCCCGTTTACTACCCCCGGTTGAGAATTATTGATCGGCATTTCAGGAAAACTCGCGGGTAAATTCCGAATCCGGCTAGCTTTTGAGGACCCAGTCAATTGTGACCGGGATTTCCATCAAAAGCCTTTGGGTGCTTCGCGCAGGAATGCCTTGTCATGCACCCGGACAGAAAGACACCGGCATGACAACACAGCTCACTGAAGAAGACACCTCAATACACGAACACATTCACGACTACATCGGCGAGCTCAGGCAAAGGGCCGAAGGCATTGAGATCCTGGAGCCCGGCACCGGGACCACCCGCTACAGCCACGACGCAGCCACCGCCAAAACCGCAGCCTCCAGCGGAAACCCGGGTCCCGCCGTCGTACTTCCCACCACAACCGCCGAGGTCCAGGCAGCCGTGAAGCTGGCCGCAGAGCTTGGCGTGACGGTAGTGCCGCGCGGCGCCGGGACCGGCCTGTCGGGAGGCGCCACGGCACACATGGACCAGATAGTTATCTCCACCGAGAAACTCACCCGCATCGTTGAGGTCTCCCCGCTGGATGAAGTGGCAGTAGTTGAACCCGGTGTCATCAATGCGGATCTCAATAGACACCTTGAGCCATTCGGTCTTTTCTACGCGCCGGATCCGGCAAGTTTCGATATTTCCTCCATCGGGGGCAATATCGCCACCAACGCAGGCGGACTCAGGTGCGCCAAATACGGGGTGACGCGCGAATCCGTTCTGTCGCTCGACGTCGTTCTCCCCAACGGCAGCCTCATCACAGTCGGCCACCGCTCCATCAAGGGCGTTACGGGACTGGACCTCACCTCGTTGTTCGTCGGCTCCGAAGGAATCCTCGGCATCGTCACCAAAGCGACAGTCCGGTTGCGCCCTATCCCCGTGGCCCGCAAGACCGTCACCGCCTTCTTCAACAGCACGGCAGAGGGCGCCGAAGGCCTCGCGGCCATCACCCTCTCCCCTGTCCGACCGGCCGCGATCGAATTCTTCGACACCCCCAGCCTGGCCAACATCGACGCGCACTCCGGAACCGCGCTACGGGAAAGGGGCGCCGCGCTGATCCTCATCGAAATCGACGGCTATGGCATCGGCGACCAAGCCGCCCACCTCGCCACAGCGCTCACAGCTGCCGGAGGCCGCGTCACGGTGGAATCCGACGACGACGCCGTGCTGCTGTGGGAACTGCGCCGCAGCGGCCGCGGCCTCCCGCAGGACAAGTGGTACATCGGCGAGGACATCGCAGTACCCAAGTCCCAACTGCCCAAGGTGTACGCGGCCTTCCCCGCCTTGGAAGCGCGGTTCGGTGTGGCAATTTCGGCCGTGTCGCACGCTGGCGACGGCAACCTCCACCCGCTGATCACCAAGGACAAAACGCCCGACGACGGCGCGAACCCGCCTGCCTCCCTCACAGACGCTGCCACTGAACTGGTGAAGGTGGCGCTTTCCCTCGGTGGCACGGTAACCGGTGAACACGGCGTAGGGACCATCAAGCGCGAATGGGCAGCGCTGGAACTCTCGGAACGCAGCCGCGACGTGCAGCACGCCATCAAGGCGGCAATCGACCCCCAGCAACTTCTCAATCCCGGCAAGGCCATCTAGCCGCCCCGCCCGCAGCACTACCTCAACGCAATCCCCCATATGCATCAGGAGCGACCCCATGACTACCTTTAACACCCCCGAGTTCCGCAGGCGGGCCTTCCTCGCCGGCCTCGGCGCGCTGTCCACTTCTGCTCTCGTCACGGCGTGCGGCGGCACAAACGCCAGCACCGGCACCGGTTCCACCACCCCGGTGGACGGAGGCAACATCACCTTCCTCATCCAGGGCTACGACACCGGCTGGGTTTCCAGCAAGACGTCCATCTCCAGCTATGAGGGCAACCTGTGGGGCCAGATCACGGACAAGCTGGTGTACGTCAATGAAAAGGGCGAACTGAGCCCGTGGGTTGCCGAGAGTTGGGAGGAACTCAATGGGGCCAAGGACTTCGTCATCCACCTGAAGCAGGGCGTCACGTTCTCTGACGGCGCTCCGCTGGACGCAGCCGCCGTCGTTGCCAACCTCAACGCCTGGGCAAAGGGAGACTCCACGCGCGGCGTCAGCAAGGTGGGACTGTTCCCGTCCAGCAACTTCGTCTCCGCCGAAGCCACTGACGCAGTTACGGTCAGGGTTTCCTTCTCCTCCCCGGCGCTTGGCTTCATCGCCACGCTGGCCTATCACGGCTGCATCCTGCTCTCCCCGAAGACCCTCGCGCTCCCTGTCGAGGCCCAGGCGGACCTCAGCCAGGAGATCGGCAGCGGACCGTTCGTGGTCAAGTCCTGGAAACAGGGTGACAGCTACGTCCTGGAGAAGCGCAAGGACTACAACTGGGGCCCGGCTGCGCTCGGTCACACCGGTCCGGCACGCTTGGACACCATCACCTACAAGGTCATCAAGGACACCTCGGTCCGGACATCCACCGTGATCTCGGGACAGGCGGACGTTGCCTTCAACGTGGAGCCCCAGGAGATCGAGTCACTCAAAGCACAGGGCTTCACCGTGGGAACGCCACGCTACCTGGGCTTCGTGGACGGCTTCCAGGTCAACACGCAGGCCTTCCCCACCAACGATCCCGCCGTCCGCAAGGCCATCCAGCACGGCATCGACCGCGACGAGATCCTCAAGACCGTCTACACCAGCGATTGGAACGCCGCCACCACCTTCATTCAAGGCAACGTTCCGGAAGCCGGCGAGTTCAGCGATACCTTCAAGTTCGATGCCGATAAGGCCAACAAGATCCTCGACGACGCCGGCTGGGCAACAGGATCGGACGGTTACCGTTCCAAGGACGGCAAGACCCTCGAGTTCACCCTGACACCCAACCCGTACGTGCCCTCCACCAAAGCTGAGGACGAGCTCATCGCCCAGCAGCTCAAGAAGGTGGGTATCAAGGTCAACCTCAAGGTGGTGGACGTCGCCGGTTACGCTGCCGTGCAAGCCAGCAAGCCGCCGCTGTTCCAAACCTCGCGCAGCTTCGTCGACGTCGGAACGGTGGCCGGAGTCCTGACCAGCCAGAACAAGGGTGAAGACTGGTTCGGACTTGGTACCAGCGACCAGAAGCTGAACGATCTTTCCACCGCGATCGCCACTGCCTCGGACCGGGCCTCCCGGGAAAAGGTTGCCGACCAGCTGCAGCAGTACGTTCTGGAGCAGGGCTACTTCATCCCGCTTAATCAGCTGGTCCAGAGGCTGTACCTGATCAGCCCCAAGATCAAGGATGTCCAGTACAACGGCCTGGCCTACGCCAACTTCTACACCGCCTGGATTTCACAGTGACAAGCGACTACAGGCGCTTTGCCCTGACGCGCGCAGGCCAGGCGATCGTCGTCGTGCTTCTCGCCTATGTGTTCACGTTTCTGATCATCAGCGTGCTTCCAGGCGATGCCATCACCAATACGCTCCGGGACCCCCAGCACGGCCTGAGCGAGGAGGACATCCAGCGGATCGTTGCTTTCTACGGGCTCGATCAACCGGTTATCGTCCAGTTGCTGCTGTCCCTGGGGCGGTTCCTGACCGGCGAACTGGGATTCTCGCTGCAGTCCAACCTCCCGGTGTCCCAGATCGTCGGCGATGCGTTGCCGTCCACCCTCACCCTTGCTACGACCGCCCTGTTGATCGCCATCATTTTCGCCGTGGCCATTGCCTACGGCGCTCAGTACCTGCCCGGCAAGTGGGCGGCCATTGTCCGCTCCATCCCGTCGTTCTTCCTGTCGGTACCCAACTTCGTAATCGGCCTGATACTGATCGAGTTCTTCGCCTTCCGGCTGCACTCGTTCACCACCACAGACCCCAACAGCCCGGTGGCAACACTGTTCGCCGCCATCACCTTGGCCATTCCGGTCTCAGCCCCCTTGGCCGAAGTCCTCATAGCCAGCCTGGACCACGAATCCCGGCAGGAGTACGCCCTGGTTGCCCGTTCCCGGGGTCTGTCCGAAGCCAGGCTCTTCGCCAAGCATCTGGTCAAGCCCTCGGCCCTGCCGTCGGTGGCCATGGTGGCACTCATCGTGGGCGAACTGCTGGGTGGTTCGGTCATTACGGAGACCATCTTCGGCCGGGATGGAATCGGCACAGTAGTCCAGAAAGCCGTGACCGGTGAGGACCAACCAGTCCTCCAAGCAGTGGTTTCCCTCTCTGCCGTGGTCTTTGTTGCCGTGAACCTGGTGGCTGACCTTGCGTCCCCGCTGCTGGATCCACGCGTGAAACTCCGGGAAACCAAACTCAGGGAGAAGGTGGGCGCATGACTGCCATCCTCAGCAACACACAGCTACGCGACCTCGGATCGACGCCCAGGAAATTGACCGCCGGCCTGCCGCCGGCAACCGTCCTCCTATCCTTCGCCGTAGTCCTGGTGGTGATCCTGTGGTCACTGGTCCCGGGCCTGTTCACTTCGTTGAGCCCCGTCACGGGCGATACCGCCAGCAAGTTGGCCGCACCAAGCGCCGCCCACTGGTTCGGCACGGACTACCTTGGCCGCGATCAATACGCCCGGGTGGTTCACGGAACCGCGTCGTCAGTAACAAGTGCGCTGGTGGCTGTGCTCATCGGTCTGGTGATCGGCAGCATCATCGGCCTGGCCAGCGGGTTCCGGGGCGGCTGGGTGGATGCTGTCCTGGGCCGCTTCGTCGATGTCCTGCTGGCCATCCCCGGCTTCCTCCTTGCCGTGGTCATCGTCAGCTCGCTGGGTTTCCAGACCATCAACGCCGCTATAGCCACCGGAGTGTCCGCCGTCGCGGTCTTTGCCCGGCTCATGCGGGCAGAAGTGATGCGCGTCCGCGGTGCCACCTACGTTGAAGCGTCCTATCTTCAGGGCGGGAACCGGCTGCACGCGCTGCTGGGACATGTCCTGCCCAACGCGTACCGCTCGGTGCTGGTCCTGGCTGTCCTGCAGTTCGGAACGTCCATTCTGATCATCGCCTCACTGGCCTTCCTCGGCTATGGCGATCCACCCCCGGCCTCGGATTGGGGACTGCTGGTCGCCTCGGGCAAAACCTACGTGACGGCCCCTTGGCTCGTGTACGCGCCGGCTTTGGTCATCGTGACCACCGTCCTGTCCGTGAACCGCATCAGCCGCTGGCTGCGGAACGCCAAGTGAAAACCCGAAAGGACACCAACGTGTCAGCTGACCTGCTAACCGTGGAAGGCTTGTCGATCGCTTACGGCCCCACCGCCGTCGTTCATGACGTCTCGTTCTCACTGGCTCAAGGCGAGAGCCTGGCGCTGATCGGCGAATCCGGTTCGGGCAAATCCACCATAGCCAAAGCCATCCTGCGCTTACTCCCCCACAGCGAAGCAACAGCGACTGGCCGCGTGGCACTGAACGGCCGCGACGTTCTGGGTCTGCCGGAGAGGCAGTTCCGTCCACTGCGCGGCCGCGAACTCGGGTTCATCCCACAGGATCCCGCCTCGGCACTGAACCCGGTCCGGACCATAGGCGCCCAAGCGCATGAAGCTGCAGCGCTGCTGGGTGAAACCGACCCAGCTGTCCGCCGTGGCAAGATCCTGGACGTCCTGGAGCAAGTGGGCCTGCCCGATCCGGTACGGGTGTACGACTCTTACCCCCACCAACTTTCGGGCGGGATGCTTCAACGCGTACTGATCGCGCTCACTGTGCTGCCCCGCCCCTCGCTGATCGTTGCCGACGAACCCACGTCCGCCTTGGACGTCACCGTGCAAAAACTGATCCTGGATATGCTCACTGAGCTCCGCCAGGAGTTGGATATCAGCCTTCTCCTGATTACGCACGACCTTGCCATCGCGGCCGAACGCGCCGATTCCCTGGTGGTGCTCAAAGACGGCGCCGTGCAGGAAAGCGGCTCATCGTGGGATATTTTTACGGCGCCGCAAACGGATTACGCCCGCAGCCTTCAGGCGGACGTCCCAGCACTTCATCCGGACCGGTATCGCGCCCAGCGCACTGTCTTTGCAGCAGAGCCAACGCACGACGTCGTCTCCCGCCCTGCCGCTGTTGCCTCACGGTCAACGGGACTCCAGATTGATGTCCAAGGAGTGACCAAGCGCTTCTCCGCAGGCGGGAAAGACGTCCTTGCCTGCGACGGGGTGTCCTTCGCCGTGGAACGCGGACGGACGCACGCACTCGTTGGCGAATCCGGCTCCGGCAAAACCACCGCCGTGCGGTTGCTGCTGGGCCTTGAACAGCCTGACAGTGGGCGAATCTCTGTAGCCGGCCAATCGACGTCGGGCAGGTCCCGCGCCGAAGTGCGCGACATCCGCAGGCACCTCCAACTCGTTTACCAAAACCCTTTCACCTCCCTGGACCCCACCTGGCCCGTAGGCCGGATCGTCCGTGAGCCGCTGGACCAGTTTGGTGTAGGGACCAAGCCGGAGCGTGCCCGGCGGGTGGAAGAAGCCTTGGCATCTGTAGGGCTGCCAACCGATGTAGCCTCCCGCCGGCCTGCACATTTGTCCGGCGGCCAACGCCAGCGGGTGGCGATCGCCCGCGCGCTGGTGGTGAGGCCCGACGTCGTGGTTTTGGACGAACCGACATCCGCACTGGACGTGAGCGTCCAGGCAGGAATCCTTGAGCTGCTGTCCAAGCTGCAACGCGAACTGGGCCTTACCTACCTGTTCGTCTCGCACGATCTGGCCCTCGTCAGGCAAGTAGCAGACACAGTTTCTGTCCTGCGAAAGGGACAGGTGGTGGAAGCCGGAGCTGTGGAGGACATCTTCTCGCGGCCCCAACATACCTATACCCGTGCACTCCTCGACTCGATCCCCTTGGCCACTCCAGCAGCGGCACTGGGCGGGATTGCCGCGGAAGCCAAACAACCAGCGAAGGCCACAGCATGAGCACCCAGACCCTGAAAACCACCCGCCGCCCCGCACTGATCGAGGCCTTCACCGCTCCGAAGGGATTCGGTGACCAAACGCTCCGGGACCGCAGGGCAGATGCCATCGAACTCCTGGGTGGCATCCCCGACCCCAGTGTCCTCCCCACGGAGGAACTGGCCGCCGCCACCGCCCGGGTGCTGGCCAAGCCCGGCGTTCCGGCACTTCAATACTCGCGGACAGAGGGCATCTCCCCGCTGCGTGAATGGATCGCCGAACGCGAAGGCGTTGCGGTGGACCGGATCCTGATCACCAACGGCGGCTTCCACGGCCTCTCCCTTGCGATCCAGTCGGTGGTGGAACGCGGTGACCTGGTGGCGGTGGATAACCCGATCTTCCCGTTGTTCCTGCGGGGGCTTCAGTTGTCCGATGCCCGAACCTTGCCGGTTTTCGTGGGACCCCACGGCCTCGACATCGACCACCTCTCAGACCAACTTCGCGCAGGTGCCCGCCCGTCAGCCCTCTACACGGTTCCGGACTTCCACAATCCTTCCCAAGGAACCCTGCCCGGAGAGGCTCGAAAGGAACTGGTCCGGCTGGCTGAGCATTACGGCTTCGTGATCCTGGCCGACAACCCCTACCGTGAGCTTCGCTTTGCCGGCGCGCAGGAAAGCGTTGAGGAATTCAACAGCTCGGATCATGTCCTCCACATCAACACCTTCACCAAGACGCTGGGGCCGGGACTGCGCCTCGGCTGGACTGTGGCACCGGAGCGACTCTCACGCGACCTGGTTGCTTTGCGCAGCAGGCAGGATTCCCACAGCTCCACGCTGGTCCAGGCGATCATTGGAGAACTGGTGACCGCAGATCCCGGAATCTTCGACGCAACCCTGAACCGGGCCCGGGCGCTGTACCGAAACCGTGCGGAAACGCTTGTTGCGGCGTTGCACCGCGAGGCGCCGGGAGCCTTTGAAACCGTCCTTCCCGACGGCGGGCTGTTCCTCTGGCCAAAACTGGCGGATCCCTCGGTGGACCCGGACCGGCTTGCTGCGGACGCAAGCGCCCAGGGCGTGGAATACCAGCGGGGCTCGTTCTTCCCCTCGGGCCCAGGAACCGCTGCGGACCGGCACCTGCGCCTGGCATACGGCGATGTTGCGGCTCCGAAGCTGGAAGAAGCGGCAGCACGACTGGGACGGGCGCTGGAGAAGCAGCGCAAGTAGTCCACTGCGCCCGGGGGGACGACAGAGTCCCGCCCCATATCGACCATCTGCAGACTCTGGCTCCCAGCCCTTGTGGCCTTAGGGTCAGGTCTGAACAGCTATCGCCATGGGCGGGCATGCATCCTTCAGCGAGGGCCATGTCCGTCCTGGGCAGGCCACTTAAGGTGGCATGCAGCCCCGCCTGCTCACGAACTTTCGGCGCCTTGGCACCCATCTCAAATCTTTCCTTGACAGAGTCATCCGTCGGCTCTAAATTTAGTGCAACCGATCTCAGCAACCGATCTCACTGCTAGTTCGTAAAATGCAACCGATCTCAAAGGAGAGATTTGATGATCAAATCGACTTCTCCCGACCGTTGTTGTCCGCATTTGGCACGCGTCGCTTGAGCACGGCATGCTCCCGCATCAGCAAACCCGTTCACAGGAGAAATTCATGATCAAAAAGCGATGGGGCTTGGCGCTCGTAACAGCCGTCGTAGCCAGCCTTGCCCTCAGTGGCTGCTCGCCCTCAGCCTCGGAACCTCAGGGGCCCGTGACGCTGAACTATTGGGACTTCCTCGATCCCAGCCAGGCCAACCCCCGGTCAAAGGCCTTGAAGGAGAACATTGCCAAATTTGAGGCGGCAAACCCGGACATCAAGATCAACCTCTCCGTTGTTTCCCTGGGCGACATGTTGAACAGACTGCCTCAAGCCGCGGCAGCAGGCCAGGCCCCCGACGTCTTCAAGATGTTCACTCCAGTCGTTCCCCAGATGGCCTCTGCCGGCGTCTACTCCCCGCTGCCTGATTCTGCTTCAAAGGTGACCGACTGGCTGCGTCCAACCGACACTCTTGCTGGCCCTGACGGTAAACCCGTCGCCGTGCCTTACGAGTACCGAACCTGTGCCCTTTACTACAACGAAAAGATCCTGAACCAGATCGGCGCGACCGTTCCCACCACCTACGACGAGGTTGTTGAAGTTGCCAAGAAAGCCGCTGCCGCTGGCTATACCGGCTTCGGCACCGGTTTCTCCGACACGGACAACTCGGCGATCGTCAGCACCTTCTTCAACTGCTTCATGTCACAGGTTGACCAGGAAATCTGGAACAAAGATGGACAAGCGGATTTCGCGACGGACAAAGGCAACGAATTTGGCAACTTCCTCGCCAAGCTCAGGGATGCCAAGGCCCTGGGTAGCAACGTCGTATCAGACACGTACGGCACCGTAGCTGATGGCATGGCGAGCGGCACGGTCGCCATGGCAGTTTTGGGCACCGAACGGGCGGTTTCCTTCGGCTCCCAGAACAAGGACCTCAAGTGGACAGCCTTGCCTAAAGCCAGTACCGGCGATACGACAGGTACCACCATTGGGTGGACCCTGGGCATAGGCAATGGCAGCAAGAACACTGAGGCCGCCTGGAAGTTCATCGAGTACATGACCGGGCCGGAAGCGGGCGCCCTGATGGCAACCGGAGGCGAGGTACCCACACGTGCGGCCACCTACGAGCAACCGTTCTTCTCCACTGCCGAAGCAAAGACCGTTAACGACATCGCAGCCTACGTCAAGACCAACAGTGAACCACGCACGTATTCCAACACATGGACAGCGCTTGCCACTGGCCTCTCCCAAGCCGGGCAGAAGCTGACGCTGAACGGTTCATCAGGCAACGACTTCATTCGTTCCGCCCAGGATGCGGCCAACAAGAAGTAGCCGCCCCATACCAGGGGGGCCTGAGACATCAGGCTCCCCTCGGAAGGAACAGAAAATGTCAACAGAAAGCCCCACCCGCAGCCAACGCAATGCCGTAGCATCCCCCTCAAGCACCCAGGTTTCCCGCCGTGCCCGTAGGGATCGAATGGTATGGCTCTACGTCCTCCCCGTCAGCGCCGTCTTCCTCTTCGTCTTTGTGGGACCGCTCATCTACACAGCGTGGACGGCCCTTCACGAGACGTCCTATTACCAGATCGGCAAATTCTCCGGTCTCAATTCCTTTGTTCGACTGTTCTCGGATTCAGACTTGCCGAGCCGCATCTGGACGACGTTGGTTTTCTCGCTTGGTGCATTGGTGATAGCCCTGCCCGCGGGACTTCTGTCTGCAATCGTGCTCAACAACCTCCACCGCTTCACACGTTCGGTCCGGAGCCTCTTTCTGCTGCCTTGGCTGATGTCCCAGGCCACTGCAGGAACAATCTGGCTGTGGTTCCTCAATCCCAATTACGGTCCTGCCTCAGCTATTACCAAGTCCCTCGGATTCGGGCCAACCGATGTGTTTTCGTCACCTGCCAGCGCCCTCGTTGCAGTTACGTTGATGACGGCTTGGTGGTCCTACCCTCAAGCCATGCTCCTTTTCCTGGGCGCCCTTCAAACAATTCCTGAGGAGCTCCGCGAAAGCCTCAAAATGGACGGAGGCGGCATCTGGCACCAGTTCGTCAACATCACCCTGCCCTACTTGCGAAACACCATAGTCTCGGTCGTAGTGGTTCTCCTCATGCTCTACGTGCAGATGGTCACCATCATCCTGGTCACCACCAGAGGAGGTCCCATCGGCTCTACGGAGACTTTGTCCATGCGGGTTTACAACCAAATGTTCGACAAATTCGATCTCTCCGGAGCCTCGGCAACGGCAATCCTGCTTTTCGCCGTCAACATCGCCCTGACTCTCGTCGCCATTCGCTTCCGACGGAAGGAAAGCCTGTGAGCACCACAACCCCTCGCCGCCAGCGACGCATAGGCAATTTACTTCGGGCCGTTCCGGCTTGGACGTACATCCTACTTTCGGCCGCAGTGGTACTGCCGCCAGTAGCCTGGATTGTGTCGACGTCGCTCAAGACCGCTTCGGGCACACTGGAATTCCCCCCACGGTGGATACCTGCCCCATTCTCATCCGAAGGCTATGTTGGTCTTCTGACGTCGACCAACTTCCGCTTCTTCGCAAACTCCCTCATCTACGCCGGCGGCTCCATCGTCCTCGCCCTGGTCATTTGCATCCCTGCAGCGTATGTGGCCACCAGGTACCGGAGTCGCCGCATGGAAACTCTGATGACAGGGATTCTGGTCCTGTCCATGGTCCCGGCGATCGTCGTCTTTATCGCGCTGTACTCCATGTTTGTCAAAACGGCATTGATCAACACTTACCCCATGATGATCGTCGTCTACACCGCAATCATCTGTGGACAAACCATCCTGTTTCTGCGCAATTTCATCGAGAACATACCCGTCGAAATCGAGGAAGCGGCAGCAATTGATGGCTGCTCCCGCATGCAAATCCTGTGGCGCATCATCCTTCCGCTCATCCGTCCGGGCATCGCCGCGGTGGCCATCTTCATCTTCGTATTTGTTTGGAATGACTTCCTGGTGGGCACCGTCCTGGCCACCACGGAAGACATGAAGACCGTGCAAAACGGCATAGTGCGTTACATAACCACTGGTTTCGGCAGCTTCTGGGGACTCTTCGCCGCATTCATTGTGGTTGCCTTCGTCCCTGTTCTTGCGATCTTCCTGGCATTCCAGCGCTGGTTTGTTGCAGGCATGACGTCCGGTGGTGTCAAGGGGTAGCTGGAGCAACCGTTCAGCCGCACTCTCCAACAACACAGAATGCAGGCCCCGTGACCGTTTCCGACGGCTCACGGGGCCTGCATTGGGCTACAACGGAAGTTCCTGTGTGCACTGTGGGTGAGCAGGATGAAACCTGCCCACCCACCAGCTGAGCGAGCGACTTATGACTCCTCGCCCGAGCGCCAGTCCGGCGGCTGAATCAGTTCCACGCGATTTCCGTCAGGATCCAGGAGGTAAACCAGCCACCCGCCTGCAATGGGGCCTGAACTCGGCGCAACCGGTTCAGAAACCGCTCCGTAACCAAGCGCCGTCATCCTGGCGTAAACCTGCCGAACATCAATATCTGTAAAGGCAAGGTGGGCCGTGCCCGGCTGCGCCTCCGATGGGTTGACGGCAGGCAGCAGCGGCTCTGCATGGGCGAGTTCCAGCCGAAACGATCCGTCACGGGTACCGAGAAGCATGGCCCTGACTTTAACGTCGGGACGGCCATAAAGGTCGCCGATGTATGGTCCCGACGTCCACGCATCCAAACGCTCCAGTCCGAGGCCGTCCACATAGAAACGCTCGCTGCGCTCCATATCCGTGACGTGCAGGGCAGTGTGATGATGTCGCATGATGTGTCTCCTTGGTAGATAGCGAGGACTCGCCGCTGATTGCTGAATTGCTTAGGTTCCTATTCCCAGATGTGCCCCGCCGGCCACATCCAAGGACACCCCCGTGATGTAGCGGTTGTCGGGATCTGAAAGGAACAGGATGGCCCGGGCAACTTCATCGGGTTCGGCGAACCGGCGCATCGGCAGCTGCGCTGCCCGCTTCGCTCGGTTTGCTGCTGCGTCCGGGCCGGAGTCCCGGGCAACTTGCGCCCACATGGGTGTGTTTACCGGTCCTGGTGCGATCGCATTCACGGAGATGCCGTTGGGTCCGAGCAGTTCGGCAAAGGACCACATGATGTGAAGGACGGCGAGCTTGCTCGCGTTGTAGGGCAGGTAGTTGAGGCGTGATTCTTTGGCCGCAACAGAGGAAAGAACCACAATGGCGCCGGCTGTGCCGGTCGCAAGCATGGATTTGGCGGTCTCCCGGACCATCGTGAAGGTCGCGGTGGCGTTGATCCTCAAGATGGAGTCGAACTCTTCGGTGGTTGTTTCCAAGATGTCCGGGGTGGGACCAAGCACTCCGGCGGCGTGCACGAGGACATCGACACGGCCGTATTTGACCTCGATGTCATGTATGACTGTTGCGCATTGTTCTTCCGAGGTGATGTCGAGGGGGTAAAACGCCTCCAGGGACTGGTCCTCTTTGGGCGAACGGTCGGCACCGATGACCATGGCACCTGCGGCTATGAATGCGCTGACCGCAGCATTGCCGATTCCTCCGCTTGATCCGGTTACCAGAACTACCTGGTCTGTGAGGCTCATCGGTTTTCTCCGCTCTGGCCGTAGCTTGACTCCAATGCTCCTGTGTTCAGGGCGTGAGGTGCTTGTTTCATGTTCTTCCTAACTCGATACTGCACGGGTCTGCCGGTTGTCGTGTGTTCGGTTTTGATGACGCTTAGGAGGCTGGTACCTCCCCGGCGGCCGAGGCAGCCGCTATCCTGACCGCATCGGCGATTTCAGTGGCGCGAAGCGCTTGGGCGAATGTCACCGGAGGCGTGTCACCTTTACAGAACCTCAGGGCAGCTTCGGCTTGGCGGAGGAAAAGGTCGGACGGCGCGAAGTGCTTCTGCTGGTGTCCGCCGTCGCGGTCCCACACGTGCAGGGAATCGTTTGACCACACCATCCGGCCGCCAGTGGCCAGAACATCAATGCTGAGGCTCCAATCCCCCTGGTTCAGCCCTTGGGGTTCCTGCCAGGGAGACCAGTAGCTCTGCAAGGAGAACACCACTCCAGAGGGGAATTCGAGTGTGGAAACGACGTGTTCCGGTACCGCAGTCCCATACAGATTGCTGCTTGCGCTGGCTGCCACGACTTTCGGGTCACCCTCGAACCACGACGAAACCAGTTCAATGGCATGAATGCCATTCACAACAGCGACGCCACCCTCTTTCGGATCAGCACGCCATGAGTCGATGTTCTCTTTGTGCGCGACTGATCGAACGTTTACAGCGATCACGTCGTTGTCTCTGACCCACTGGGAGAGAAGTGGGACGGCCGGATGCTGGTGAAGTGTGTAACCCACCATCAGCCGTAGGTTCACTCCCGAAGCTGCGGCCATGATGGCTGCACCATCGGCATCGGCCGCCACCGGCTTCTCCGTCAGCACCCGAAATCCCCGGTTCAGCAGATCGGCACAGATGGCCGGCTGCAAAGTGGTGGGCAACGCGACGACGACCAGGTCAAGATCATCAGAAGGAAGCTCCGTGATACCGGGCACCATCTGCGCTCCCAGCTCACGGGCCAACGACGCCGCCCGCTCGTCTTTCTCCACAAGGTAGGTAACATCCGCGCCCACCTTGGCGAATGCCCGGGCATGACGGGAACCTGCCCACCCGGCAGCACCCACGACGGCGACGCGCGGCGACCGTGCCGCCGTCGTCATCATGCGGGCCCCACGAAGATCAGGCCGAAGGCGAAAGAGGTACTCATGAAATCTCTCCTTTGAGTTACTTCAGAAATATGAGATCGGTTGCGTACATGGGCGGCGAAAAACTCGTGGGTCCTATGGGGTGTCGAGGACCCCATGGTGTCGGTTCCCGGGATCGGGAGTCTCTTTGGCGAGTGCTTCTCCGGGACCCCGCTTGGGCACAGACGGGTGATCTTCAAGCATGCGCGGCTTGTTGACCATGATGGCCCCTGCCACCAGTACCACGAGCCAGGCGCAGAGCATGCCGAACGAAGGCAGCCAGCCGCTCCCGGGGCTATGTAAAAGCGCGAAAAGGAACGGCCCGACGCTTGCTAGGGCGTAGCCGGTCCCTTGGGCAAACGCGGACAGACTTCCTGAGCCGGACTGGGTTCGTGTTCGCTTGTTAATCATGGTGAACGCATAGGAATAGGCACCTTGGCCTAGTCCGGCAATGGCCACCCACACCGCTGCCCAGGCTGGCGGAGCGAACATAATGCCTCCGTAACCTGCTGCAAAGGCGACGGCAAACAGCACGGCCAGAGGTAGCGGGCGGGACATTCTTACAACAACCACAGGCACCATGAGTGCAACCGGCAAAGCAATGATTGAATACAGCGCCAGCATGGATCCAGCACTTTCCTGGCTCATCCCTCTGTCGACGAGAACAGCAGGTAGCCACGTGAGAGCCGCAAAAGTATTGCTGGAGCAACCAGCAAAGACCAGTGCAGTCCCCCAGCCGATTGATGATTTCCAAGGTTTGGCCGCGTTGCCAGCAAGCCGCTCCTTATCCTTCGCCGGCGTGGGCCTCGAGCGGGCAACGCCCCGCCTGGCCACAAGAATCAGCCAAGGGAGTGCAGCAAAGGCACTGAGGGAAGCCCAGATGCCTATGGAGAACCGCCAGCCGTAAAGAGTCCCCAAAGGGATGGCAAATTGGGCGGACACCGCCGTACTGACACCCAGGAGAGTGACGTGGCACGCTGCGAGAATCCCGGTTCTGTCCGGAAAGTACTTCATTATCAGGGGCGGAGCCACGACGTTGATCAGGCCAATTCCGAGCATGGCGAAACACGTGAAGACCAAAAATGCCAGGACGTTCCACCCCGCTGCGCGGCCGACCTGGCCAAATGTTGTCAGCAGGATCGCAACCAGCAACAGGTATTCGAGCGGCACACGCCGCAAGAGCGGAAGCGCAAGGAAGCCCATGAGTGCAAAGCCGGCGGTAGGCAGCATTCCAAGAATCCCTATGGTCACCGTGTCAAACGGGAGGTCCGCACTTATCTGACCAAGGAGCGGCGACGCCGCCGAAACGGCTTCCCTCGCACTGAAGGCAACCAGCAGAATGCCTGCAAACGCGGTGAGGCGCCCTGGCAACGGCCGCCTCCGGCCTTTCTTGGCCCGCAGTGCATGCTGAGGAAGAGGAGCTATTTTTGGCACCTCCCTCTGTCCGACAGGTTTACTCAGGCCACCTTGTACCAAGGACCCGTGCCCAGCATCTGTGCGCAGCATCTGGCACCTTTGGGGAGCCGGACGATTCAGCCTGCGTTGACTGCGTGACTCGCCCATTCGCGTCCGGTTTGCTCTTCTGTAGGCAGACCGGCTGCGGCGAGGATCTGGTCAAGCAGGCGCTGTGTGCGAACAGCTTCGCGACCGGAAGTGAGAGGTTGGTTCCTGTCTGCCACCCGGTCCAGGAAATGGTGAACTGCTGCTGAGAATCCCAGGGTGTCTGTGGCAGTAGCCCAGCCGTACGCTTCGGCGCTCAATTCCCTGGAAGTGGTGACGCCGTTGATGGTGGTCGAAACCGTTTCCGGTGCCCTGACTTCGACGGTCTTTCCATCCCCGTAGGCGTCAAGTTTCTCGTTCCAGGCTCCCGCCGTGCGGGCTGCCATCAGAACGCCGGTGTTACCGGTGCTGAAGCGGATGGTGGCTGCGAGTCCGTCTTCTTCCCAGGGATCCCCACCAGCAGCGTGTGCGGCTACGTGCTCAGGTTCGCCCCCGCAGTACCAACGCAGGAGGTCGACCATGTGGATGGCGTTCTCGAACGTTGCCCGGTATTCGGATCCGGGGCGGTTCTTTTGGGCTACGCAGAAGGTGGCACCTTTGTCGCCGAAGACTTCCCGGCCGGCCGTGTAGACAGGCGCGTAGCGCCGGTTGAAGTCAACCATCAGGATCCGTCCGCGCTCGTCGGCGAGGTCTGCCAAATATTCTGCCTGCACTGTCGCTGGGGCAAGCGGCTTCTCGCAGAACACGTCTACGTCACGCTTCAGGCAAAGCTCGACGGCGTGGGCGTGTTCGGAGCGCGGTGTCAGCACAAAAACTGCATCCAGCTCTTGACCGGCCAGCATGTCCTCCACCGTTTTGTATGCAGCGTTGAAGCCCCAGCGCCGGACCAGGCTGCCCGGATCCTCCCGCCGGGAAACCAAGGCAGCCAGTTCAACGTCATCTCGTTGGACGAGGGTGGGCAGCTGGGCAATGGTTGCGATGTTGCCCGCGCCGATAACTCCGACACGGAGGCGGTTGGTGTTCATCAGGCGTTCCTTACTATGGCCGGATCAGAGAGCAATGAGCGCAGGACGGCGACGGACTCACGGAAACCATCCTCTGGCGCAGGAAGGTCTTGCGGGTGCCAGCGGTATTCAAGCTCGATACTCAGTACGTCGTCGTAGCCGTGCTTGAGCAGCGCGGGAAGAATGCGGGACCACGGAACCACGCCGCTTCCGACAACGCGGGAACGGACCGCCCGCTCCGAGGCGTTGACCCTGGCCGTTTCCGTGGCACGGAAAGCCGCGTTGGGATCCGTGAAAACAAGGTCCTTCACGTGGACGTGGCCGATCAGGTCCCCTTGAACAGCGAAGGCTTCCTCGAAGTCTTCGTCATGCGTGAAGGTCAGGTTCGCCTGGTCGTAAAGCACACGAACGGACGGTTGGGCTATCTCCCGGACCAGGGCCGCTGTGTCCGCTGCCGTCTGGGTCATCGTGCCGAAATGGTTCTCCACGCAAAGACGGACGCCGGCCTGCTGGGCCTCGGGGGCGAGGGTCTCCAGGGCCTTCCGCAACTGTCCCCACCGCGCGGCGTGATCGGTATCCCCGGGGTGCCAGGAACCCGCGTAGACGCGGACCCGGTCAGCACCGAGCAGCTGGGCGGTATCAATGGCCCCGCGGAATTCGTCAACTGCTTTGTGCCATTCGGCGTCGTCCAGTGAGTTGATGGCAGTGGTGTACGGCGTGAGGCCCACTATGGGAACGCCTTCGCCTTCTGCCGCTTTCAAAGCCTCCATTGCCGAGCGCCGGTCCCCCAAGGGCAGACCGGACTTGTAGTCATCCTGGTAGATGACCTCGGCGGCGTCGAGCCCCGCGTCCCGGAAGAGACCAAGTGCTTGAGGAACCGTGTGGTTCGGGGTACCTAGTGTGTGACCCGCTAGCCGCATTGTTCATGTCCTTTCTAAAGTGTTTGGAGCTGCCGTCCAGTCCGCGGGACCGACCAGCGGGGGCGGTGCTGCGACGCGGGATCGGTCAACGATTTCCATCAAGAGTCCCCAGGGGGTAACAAAGTAGGTCCAGCGGTTGCCGGCTACACGGGGGCTATCACCAGCGACTTCCTTGCGGTCCCCGAGTACGCGCACTCCGGGTGTTTGCTGCAGCACTGTGATTGCTTCATCAACGTCATCGACCACGAAGCACAAGTGGTGCCCGCCGGCGTCGCAATGCCTCGGCGGTGTCTCCCGCCTGTCAGCGCTGCTCCACTCGAAAAGCTCGATGTTGAGGTTCGGCGGCAGGCGCAGCATGGCGAGCGTCAGCTTGGCATCGGATGGGACGTCGAAGTTTGTGGGCATGAACTCTTCGTCGGGCCCGCGTTCGGAGCGGTAGAGCTCCTCAGCCCCGAGGACCTCGACGAAGAACCGGATGCCTTCTTCAAGGTTTGGAACGGTCAGGCCGACGTGGTCCGTGTGTTGGACCCCCGGCAGGCGTCGCAACATCGTTTCCCCTCCCCCGCTCATTTTCGGAGCTCCGAGGTGGAGCCACGGACCAGGAGTTCGGGTTCCAGGACAATGTGGTCCACGGAACCGTCACCATTCTGCTTCTCCGCAAGTTCGATCGCGATATGCCCCATGTCCGCGATCGGCTGCCGCACTGTTGTCAGGGGAGGGTTGAAGCGGGCACCGAGAGCGAGCCCATCGAACCCGATGACCGATACGTCGTCCGGGACCCGCAGGCCACTCCGGCCGAGCGCGGAGATCACCGCAAAGGCCACCATGTCATTGGCCGCAATGATCGCTGTGGGCGGATTGTCCATCTCCAGGAAATGTTCCGCCCCGCGCGTGCCCGCATCAAGATCCGAGCCGCTGTCCAGTACAACCGGCCTGCTGCCGCTTTGTGCTGTGAGTTCCAGATAGGCGTCCATGCGGTCCTGAGCCGTGTGCGTCCCGGCGATACCGGAGACGTAGCCGATTGAAGTGTGTCCCAAGGAATGCAGATGATCCAGCGCCAGCATGATTCCTTTGCGGCTGTCGACGGTGACTGTAGGAACGGAGTCGTCACCTTCCACGCGGTCAATCACCACCACCTTATGGCCGAAGGCAAAACGCTTCAGCGCCTCGGTATCCACCTTTGTCGAGGGTGCCACAATCCCGAACGGGGCATACATCGCCTGCATGGCCGTGAAGTATCCATCGGATTTCGCCGGGTCACCGTTGGTGACGCAGAGCATGAGTTGGTAGCCGCGCTCGTCGGCCGCTTGCGTCATGGTCTTGGCTAGTTCTGCAAAGAACGGATTCGTGATGTCAGGGACGATCAGAGGGATGATGTTGCTTGTCTTTCGACGGAGTGCCTGCGCCAGAGGACTCATGGTGTAGCCCAGTCCTTCGGCAACCCGGAGGATGTGCTCGCGCGTTTCACTCTTGACCGCCTCAGGGCGTGAGAACGCCCGGGAGACGGTTGAACGGTGGACACCGGCAGCTTTTGCAACGACGTCGATACTCAAGTCAGGCATGTTTGTTTCCTCCGTGCTGGTCGTCATAGGCCTGCCAAATGGGGCGCATGACATCTTCGAGCTGGGCCAGCGTGGGCAGGCCCCGGAATCCATCTTCCAGCGTCCGGGCGACGTTCCGCACAAAGGGATCGTAGAGCGGGTCGCTGTCCACGTTGATTTTGTCGGTCTCCGTAGTTCCGTCCAATGCGGTAAAGGCAGCAGTGCCATCGGAATTAACGGAGGCGAATCCGGCATCACCCACTGAGGTAAAGCTGCAGTACCGCTTCAGCGGCGAGCCAGGGAAGGCGTAGCCAACTTCCACAATGGCTTCCCGACCCTCCGGCGTCGTGATGATGAGACTGGCATGATCCTCAACGGCTTGGCGGTGGAGCCCTGACGAGAGACGCGACTCCACGTGCGCTGCCTGCTCCTCGCAACCTCTGAGAAACAGATCCACGAAATGGGGACCAAGGTTCGCCAAGCATCCTCCCCCTGCCCTGACGGGATCGAGCATCCAGGGATTGGCATTGCTGAGGTACCGCGACGGTGGACCAGCAATGAACGAGGCACGCTGGTAGCTGGGGCGGCCAGCCTTGGCAAGCCATTTCTCGGTGGGTCCACCGCGCTGAACCAGGGGCACAGTGGCTGGTACGCCGGCCGATTCGGCAGCTTGGCGGACGCTGGAAAGCTCTTCGAGGGAAGTACCCAAGGGCTTTTCGACGACGAAGGGAACTCCCCGCTCAATCAAGGCCATGCATTTTTCTGCCATACCGTCATGGGGACCAAATACATACGCGAGGCCGAGGTCGGGAAGGTCAACCAGCTTCTGCCAATCGGCTTCAGCCTTCGCCTCCCAGCGAGCGGCCAGTTCCTTTACCTGGACGCGGGACACATCCTCGTCCCCTACTCCAACCACGTCGTGTTCTTCAGCGATCGCTTGCGCGCAGAGTGGAACATGCCAATGGGAAGCCCCCAGGACAATTGTTCGTACATTAGTCAACCGCAATACCCCCTTGTATGAGATCGGTTGCTGAGATCGGTTGCAATAACACTATGGATGGTGGGAGAGTTTGTCAACGAAACATCAATACGGCCGGGCCGCTCGTGAAGATGACGCCACCCGGCAAGAGAGAGGCCAGCATGAACAAGAAACTTCGCACCCTGCAAACCATCCATGAATCAGGAGCCGTGCTCATCGTGCGGCTGGAGAGCGCCGAGCTTGCCGAGCAGGTCGCGGAAGCTGCCATCGAGGGAGGCTTCCGGGCATTGGAAATTACCCTGTCAATCCCCGGGGCCGTTGAAGTGATCCGCAGGCTGGCCGCCAAGCACGGGCCCAACGGCATTGCGGTCGGCGCAGGGACTGTGCTTGATGAGCCTTCCGCCTACGAGTGCATCCGCGCGGGAGCCGAGTTCCTGGTGAGTCCCCAGCTGAACCCCGCGATGATCCGCACAGCGAACAGGTACCAGATACCGACAATCAGCGGAGCGTACACCCCGACAGAATTCGTAGAGTCCGCAGAGGCGGGCGCCGACATCCTCAAGCTATTTCCCACCGAAGCCGGTGGAGTGGCCTATGCGAAAGCCGTGCTTGCACCACTGGCGCATCTGCCCATCATGCCCGCAGGTGGCGTAACACTGGAAAATGTGGGTGAATGGTTCGCCGCTGGCGTGGCAGGGGTCGGCGTCGGCAGTTATGTGACCAAGGCATGGCAGCCCGACGGCGACTTTACCCGGGTCAGCGAAGCGGCCCGGGCATTCCTCGCAGCGGTCGCAGAGGCCCGCCGATAATGTCCCCACAGGTCTTCATTGTCATTGGACCGGCCGGCTCAGGTAAAACCACGATTGCCCAGCAAACGGCGGAGAAGCATCAAGCTGCATACCTGGACAAGGACCGGGTCAGTGGCCGGTTTGTCGAATTCGCCCTGAGCGTCACCGGACACGATCCCACGGACAGGGAGTCCAGCGACTACTACCGAAATAATCTGCTCCCCCTTGAGTACGAGACCCTCATGGACGTGGCGGGAGTAAACCTGCGCCTTGGCCGGCCAGTAGTCCTCGATGCGCCTTTTGGATCCTACTTCGGAGATCCCGACTACTTGACCCGGGCCGCAAAAAACTTCCATTGGCCGCCTTCCGCAATCACCGTAATCCGGGTCCGCGTACCTGAAGATGTCCTTCGTTCCCGGCTTATCCACCGCGGGCTGGAGCGGGACCAGTGGAAACTTGCCCATTGGGACGAGTACTGGTCCCTCCATGGCCGCTTGGAGTGCACCTGGTCCGGAGTGGAATACCAGGACTTCGACAACGAAGCGCCTCTTCACGTGCCATGAACAACCGGAGCACCCGCTGCGACCGGCGCCCAATGACGCCGGCACCGCCGAAGAGCCGCTTTGCGAACACCAACTGCCCAATCCGGGAAACTGCCACTCAACCGCGTGCACGACGTGCAGACGTTGACAAGGATCACATTTCGTCCGTATCGTTGCTTGCAACCGATCTCAGCAACCGATCTCATTAGAAATGACGGGGAGGCTGAACAGACTCCTTTCGACGCGAAGCCAGGCACCGCCAAGAACGCTTAACCCACCGTTGGTCTTGGCAGCCGGTTCTCCCGTGGGCGGTCAATGGCCGGGCCTGACCCGCACACCGAAGTGTCCGGGACTTCCCAAATACCCCTCTGCAACAATTGTGAAATATGGAGAGAGTTCAATGAAGACCTCAAAAGAAGCCGACAGCGGATTGGCCGCTTCGGAACTTCCCGAAATGACGAAGCACCCTCGCCGCACCCTGAACATGGTGGCCGGCACCATCGGACATTTCGTGGAATGGTACGACTGGTACATCTACGGACTACTTGCAGCCGTCTTCTCGTCACAGATATTTCCCAGCGATTCCGCTTTTGCTTCGCTCATGGCAGCACTGTTGACCTACGCGGTCGGCTTTGTTGTGCGCCCCCTCAGCGGCATCATCGTCTCTCCGCTGGCTGACCGCTTCGGCCGGCGCGTCATTCTCACCATGTCGATTTCCGGGATGGCCCTTGGCTCGCTCATTATCGGCCTTACTCCGTCATTTGCGACCATCGGCTACGCAGCGCCGGTTCTCTTTCTCTTTGCACGCATCCTCCAGGGCATCTCGGCCGGCAGTGAGGGACAGAGCGCCATCGCCTTCATGGTTGAACACGCCCCCGCACACCGGAGGGGCCTGTTCGGTTCCTTCACGAACATGGCGAGCGGCCTCGCGACTCTCGCAGCAACCGGTGCCGCAGCCATGGTGACGGCCTCCTTCGCTCCGGCAGACCTCGCCGCTTGGGGTTGGCGCATCCCCTTCGTTGTGGGCGGCATCCTCGGGATCGTCGGCCTCATCATGCGCGCCCGTGCTGAAGAAACACCCGAATTCGAGGCGGGTGCCCTCGTTGATCAAAAGTCTGCCGCTGCCCGCCTCATGGACCTGCTTCGCGAACACCCGAAGGCACTGCTGCAGGCAGCTGCACTCTCGGCCCCGGCCGTCGCCTACTACACGTGGGCTACGTTCCTCCCCACTTACGCCAAGCTGACTTCCGGCCGGGATCTGTCCTCCACACTGGCCGGCAGCGTTATAGGGCTGGCACTCCTCGTGGTCGTTGTGCCGGTCTGCGGCGCACTCTCCGATCGGCTCGGCCGACGCAAAATTTTCCCGATCATTGGCGCCATCGGCATGATCGTGCTCTTCTACCCCCTGCTTCTGCTCCTGAACCAGCCTGGTTTCGGCGTCTACGTCCTGGTCTCCGCGTCCGGGTGGGTGGTGCTTGGTATCTGGCAGTCGGTCTACCCGACCATCCAGGCCGAGCTGTTCCCGGCATCCGTCCGAGTATCGGGTATCGGCTTTGCGCACCAAATCGTGATTGCTGTCTTCGGCGGAACAGCGCCCCTGATCGCAGCTGCGTTCGTCGGCGCTGGACAGCCGATGCTCGTGGCTGTGTACATGATCGTCGTCGTCGCCCTGAGCCTCGCGGTCTACTTCACCCTCCCGGAGACCGGAAACCGGGGCGACCGTGCCACCGTTGCCCTCGCCGACCCCGAGGTACTCGAAGGCGAACACCTGGCGGCCAGCACTCCGCAGGATGCACACGCGACAAAAAGCTCCCGCTAGCCACACTTGCCTGAAGAGCGGCCCGCCCACGCGCAAAGCGCGTATGACCTATACGGCTTATCGGGCTCCCAACCAGTGGATACGAAGGCCCGAAACGCTGTCTACATTGACGCCGAATTGAGAGGACCCCTCCCAAGTGAACCAAATAATTATCAACACGTTTTCCTACCTATGGTCATCCACGGCCATAGATGCCATTGCTGAATTGGCCGAAAACGGATACAAGACCTTTGAGGTTCCAGTTAGTTCTCCTCACTGTTGGCCCGATGAAATCTCCAAGGCCGAGCGATCCGCGATCAAGAGCCGGCTCAATGAATACGGCGCCACCATCAGGTCGCTTAACGCCGGCGGATACGACATCAATCTCGCCAGCCCCGCAGCAAATATGCGGCGAAAGAGCATCGAGCACATCAAGTCAGTCATTGAGCTTGCCGAAGTTTGGGGTACTCCGGAGGTGGTCATATCCCCCGGGACACGCCGTCCCATGATCTCCCCATCTCTGGAAAAGACTTACGGGTGGATGTACGAGAGCCTGGAGAGTCTGATCCCACTGGCCAAACAGGCCGGCACGCGTCTACTTTTCGAAAACACCCCCTACTGCTTCACGCCCACCATCGGGGACCTGGCGGGCGTGGTCGGCACCATCAACGATGACTCGGTCAAGATCGTCTATGACGTCGCCAATGCGGCCTTCATAGGTGAGGACCCGGTAGAGAGCCTCCTCTCCCATCACGAATCCATTGGCTTGGTGCATATTTCTGATACGGGCACTGAAAGCTGGGGCCACGATCCGATCGGCACCGGAGTCATCGATTGGAACGGCCTGGGCAAGGCAGTCAAGGAAACGTCCGGGGTTGGCAACGTTGTTCTTGAGATTATTCGCGAAGAAAATCCCCTTCAGGAATTCAAGACGGCGATGCAAGACCTCAAGGATCAGGGCTGGGAACTCACTGACGCACTCGAAAAATGAGATCACGGCACTTCAGCCAGTAACTACGAGAAAAATGTCAAAGGTCACATTTTCCATTTCTCCGCAACGTCAATGAACGTTGCGGTCCGGGATTATTTTCCGGGGTGACCGCTATTGAAGGAGTGAACGTAATGAGAGCGTTGGTCAGCGGTGGAAGCAGCGGCATTGGCGCATCCGCCTGCCTGAGAATTGCAGAGGCGGCTCTCGCCCGGGGCGAACACCCCAGGATAGCCGTAGCGGGACACGACATAAACAGCAACCAAGAGCAGGTCGTGCGATCAATCGAGTCACTGGGTGGCACGGCCATCGCTTTGGCGGGAGATCTCGGTGACCCAGCGGTGCCCGGCAAATTGGTCGACGCCGCCGTGGCGGAGTTCGGGGGGCTGGACGCACTGATCGCGAATGCGGGGATTGCCAATCCTGGCCAGATCTGCGATGTGTCCATCGAGGACTGGGACGATATGTTCGCCGTTAATCTCCGCGGCGCGTGGCTCCTTGCCAAAGCCAGCCACCCGCATTTGCGGCAGAGCCGCGGTGCCGCCTGCTTTACCTCGTCAATGTCCGGTCAGATCCCCCACGCTGGGTCAGGCGCCTACAGCCCCAGCAAAGCTGCTTTGACCATGCTTGCCCAAACACTCGCTCTGGAGTGGGCACCTGAAGGAATTCGTGTCAACGTAGTCTCTCCCGGCATGACCCACACCCGGATGACCGAAAAGATGTACGCCGACCCCCAGATCAAGAAGGCGCGGGAGAACATTATCCCCTTGGCAAGAGTTGGAGATCCCATGGACATTGCGAATGTCATTGAGTTCCTCATAAGCCCGCTGGCGGGCTACGTGACCGGGCAGGACATCTGTGTTGACGGCGGCTTCTCAAAGTCCATTCTGAGCCATATTCCGGGACGGCCAAGCTCCAAATCCTAAACCCAGAGGCGTACTGGCGCCGAAGAACAAAGGGCCAGCCCCGCCACCCTTCCGGTCACCGCCGGCTGTTCCAGGCACGGCGGATGCCCGGTTCGACATGCACCATTATGCGGGCGGGGCCGGCTCAGGCCGACGCCAGGGACCGGCCGAGGCGTGCGACCAGCGACCAACTTCGGGCCCCTCACTCGCAGGACGCTGGCTACGATGCGATCAGAATCCGAGGCAAAACCATTCATCGCCACACACCGTATGAGAGGAGGCGCCGTGTTCATGGCAAAGAACATCATGGATGGTAAGGAATGGACCGCCGCAGAGTTCGCAGTTCTTCTCCCCCAAGATCAAGACTTGGCCCGGCCGGAACTGGCATGCCTGTCCTGTGACGGTCCGGCTGTATTTCGGGCAGGACCCAAGCGTCGGCCTTCGTTCGCCGCGCAGCATCAACATGGCTGCCAGTTGATTGCGCCAGCGTGGAGTGCCTTCACATATTTGGCAGGTCAGGGGTGGGCACCCGGCCTGAAAACCAAATATGAATAGACTGACACCTCCGATCGCCAACGTCTTCAGATACGGGGCCAGCTGTGCGCGTCCGCCGGCCACTGCTCAAGCAGGCAAGCGCGTTCATCCCTGCTTTCTGACTTCGGACATGGGGGACGCTTCAGAAGGCGTCAGGTCACTCATGAATTATTGGGTCTCAAGCGGACCTGCGTATGCCGTCCTCCAGGGCCCCGAGAATCAGCTCGACGGAGTCCTGTTGGGCGTTGGGCCCCATGGTGCCGATCCTCCAGATCGAGTCTGCATATCGCCCTACGCCGGCGCCGATTTCCATGCTGTATTTTCCCATCAGGTGCCGGCGCACTCTTGCGGACTCCACGCCTTCGGGAACTTTGACCGTTGTGAGGCTCGGCAGGCGGTAGCCTTCCGGGGCAAAGAGTTCCAGGCCCAGGTTCTGCAGTCCTTCGCGCAACGCCTGCCCCGCAGCTTCGTGGCGTGCCCAGACGTGTTCCAGGCCTTCATCAAGAATCCGGCGTAGCCCGCCTTCGAGGGAAGCGACCATGGCGACCGGTGCGGTGTGGTGGTAGGTTCGGCTGCTCCCTTGGGCCGCGCCGACGTAACCACCGAGCAACCCAATATCCAGATACCACGAGCGCGGGTCCTTCACTCGTCGTTTGAAGGCCCTCTCTGAGACGGTAATCGGTGATAACCCCGGCGGAACCCCCAGACATTTCTGTGTCCCCGAGTACCCGATGTCGATCCCCCAGTCGTCGGCCCTCACTTCGATGCCGCCCAGTGAGGTGACTGCGTCAACGATGAGAAGAGCGTCGCCCTTGTTGATCCCTAACTCGGAGACATCGGAGAGGACTCCGGTGGATGTTTCGGCGTGGACGGCGGCTATCACTCTAGGACTCGGATGGGCTTTGAGGACGCGTTCGGCGTCAATGGGTGTCCCCCATTCGTGGTCTACCCGGATTACTTCCGCGCCGCAGCGCCGTGCTACCTCGCACATGCGTTCACCGAATAGCCCGTTGACGGCGATGACAGCAATGTCTCCTGGGACCACGGTGTTCACGAAGGCGGCCTCCATTCCTGCCGAACCGGTGGCACTCAGCGGCAGCGTGCGGGTGTTGGTTGTGCCCCAGACAGTCCTCAATGCATCACACGCGCTGTCGAGGATCGTAATGAAATCGGGGTCGAGGTGGCCCAGAAGTGGGCGGCCCAAGGCTTCGGTGGCTTCGGGGTAGCAGTTGCTGGGACCGGGCCCGAACAGGTGGCGGCGGGTTGGCTGCGTGGTCATGGGTGTGCTCCGTGTAAGGGTGTTGTGGAGGATCGTGCTGTTAGCCGACGACCCTGCTCATGAGGTCGATGAAGTTGCCGCCCAGGGCGGCCTCAATGGTGCTGTCGTCCAGATCGCGGATGATCAGTTCCCGGGTGATGTTGGGGAAGCCCTGGTAGGTTTTGATGCCTTCGGCGTAGGGGTACCACGGCGGACTTTGCAGACAGCCCGGACCTTCCCACTTCATGCGTTTCACATAGAGCGTGCCGTCGTACTGGATGTTGAGATAGCCGCTGTCGTCGATGTAGGCAGTTTCGTAGACGCTGCGCCGGCCTTTGGGAAAGTCCGTGCAGACTCCTACCCCTGTCGGGCCGAAAACGCCAAGTGCATGCAGGAGGTGATCTACCATCTTGGCAACCGTGGGCTGGTAGTCGTCGTTGATTTCCAGGGGCATGGTGCTCATCATCCCGCCCTTGTCGGCAACGATTTGCATGGTTTCGTCCTTGGCATTCCTGCGGTTGCCGAACACGGAATAGCAGTTGTTGTGGGAGAAGTAGGGCGGTGCGGTGGATGCTTGGGCGGCCGTCAGTTGGGTCCGCTTTCCGCCGTGGGAGAGATCGACAAGCATGCCGACCCGGTTCATCTCAGCGATCATCTCGCGGCCAATACTGCTGATCCCGGCGTTTTCCGGTTCGGCGCAGCCGTCGCCAAGGAAGTTGCGTTTGTTGTAGGTGATTGCCGAGGAGACGATGCCCATGTCTTTGAAAAGCTCGACATTCCCGGGATCGTCCCCGAAGGGCTTCGCGTTTTGGAAAAGGTAGTACACGCCGATGCGTCCATCGTCCTTGGCCTGCCGGATGTCATCGGCGCAGGTGACCTTCACGAGGTCTGCGGAGTGTTTGCGGATGTTTCGGTTCCAGAAGGTTATCTGGTCCATGGCCGCACGCTGGTCATGTTCCTCCGCAGAGAGGGTCATCCCCACGCAGTCCACGCCTCCGCGACGAAGGAGCGCGATGGATTCGTCCAGGGATCCGTCTCCCCCGGGCGGAATCGCGCCGCATGTGTCCACCACGGTGGCTCGAGCGTGGAGTTCCTTGGCGTGATGTTCTTCTTCCCGGCTCAGCTCCCGGGAAAGGTAAGTATGTTCAAGCTGAGTTTGTGTCATCGTTATCTCCCTGTTGGTCTTTGCCGGCAGGATCCTCGATCATTGCGAGAAGGTTAGCGTCATCTGCGAGGAGTCCTGCCCGGACAAGTGCGGCTTGCCATGCTCTGAATTCCGCTGGAACAGCTTGGGGTGTCTTCGCCCAGAATCCGATCCTCTGGAACTGGGCAACCGTGTCGTGCAACTCCCTTGGTGTGATGGCTGGAAACCATTCCTGCGCTGCGGTAGCCACATCGGTTGGACTTTGCTCCGCCAGCCAAGCCTGGGCTTTCCCCAGAGCAGAGCGGAAGGTATTGAGTTCGGGTTGGTGCTCCTGCGCCCAGGATCGGGTGGCGCAGTAGACAGACCACGGGACGGGCCCCAGCCCGTTGGCGAGTGGAACGGCTTCCCGGAGCCGGGGGTCCTGGGCTTCTTGTCCACCAGCGAGGAGGAAGTCTCCTGGTCCGGCGAGGAATTCCTCCACCACCGCTTCGGGTTGGTAGCCGACGAGGATCCTGATGTCTCCCAGGGGGATGCTGCGTTGGTGCAGGATGTCCAGAAAGGCCACCCATGACGTTGGGACGTAAGTCGGCGCGACGATGATGACCCGGCCCCGGAGCGCATTCCAGTCGAAGTTCTCCGGGCTTCCACCCACCGCGATATCGTCGGCTTTTTGGAAGAGGAAATGACGGGTCTGGGTGTTGCTCACGGCGACCACCGCGCTGGGCTTCGTTCTGTTGAGTCGGTCGGCGAAGACGACGCTTCCCAGAACAAGGTCGGCTTCACCTCGAATCACTGCATCGGTGATTGTTCCGTGCCCTGGCGGCTGCTCCAGCACATCAACGGTGAGCCCTTCAGCGGCAAAATATCCGCGGGAGATTCCGACATAGTGTGGCAGGTAGGCCAGGTTCCGGGCGGCCGCGATTCGGATGGTGCCGCCCGGAACTGTCGAATGCTGTTCAGGCATGGAATACGGGCCTGGCTTCGTTGGCTTCTTCGAGCGTCTGGTCCTTGGTTTCAACTCCGGCCAGCGCCAGGAGGGCCGTGATGGCGAACATGATGGCCATGGTGGTGAAGACCCCCGGGAGGCCGGCTTTGTCGAAGATCAGTGCGATCAGGGGCGGCATGACGATGATGCCCAGACCGCCGGTGCCTTTGACGAAGGAGACGCCGAATCCGCGAACTCTTGTGGGGAAGAGTTCCGGTGCCCAGGACCACAGGGTGGTGGTCAGCAGAAGTGTGAAGAACTGGAACAGGGATCCAAAGATCAGGATCAAAGGGTCTGTGTTGGCCATCAGGCCGAATCCCAGGCCGACAAGGCACCCGAGGACGGCACCGGTGACCATCACGGTGCGGCGTCGGAACCTGTAGGTGATCGTCGCTGCACAGAGGGCGCCGAGGAGGCTGCCGATCTGCATGATGAGTGTGTACAACAGGCTTTGGCCGATGGTTGAGCCGCGGGCGACGAGGAACGTTGGCATGAGCGTGAGCAGTGACATCTGCGCGGCTACGACCATGAAGTATGCGCCGCTGGCCGTTGCTGTGCGGCGCCGCAGTCCGCGGGTGAAGATCTCTCCCAGGCGGATCTTCTGGGGGCGGACGACGGCGGCGCCGTCGTCGTCGTGGAGGTCTTCGACCTTGATGTGGATCTCTTCGTCCGGAATCCTGCCGGCTGCCAGCGCCGTAAGGCTTCGGTTGGCGCCGGCGATGTCGCCTCGTGTGAGAAGGAAACGCGGAGATTCGGGCATGTTCCGGCGGATCACCAGGACCAGAAGGACGGGCAGGATCAGCAATCCAAAGAGCCAGCGCCACGCGACCTGGGGTCCGCCAAAGAAGTTGCCGAGGGCGACCAGGACCAACGCGGCGTAGGCCGGAGCCACGACGTTGCCAAGCCCGCCAGAGCCCACGTTGAGGGCTGCTACCGCTTGGGCGCGGTATTTGGTGGGCATGATCTCGCAGATCAATGCAATCCCGACCGCGAGCTCGCCGCCGAGGCCAATGCCAACGATCAGCCGCGACCCCATGAGGACTTCATAGTTCGGGGCCAAAGCGCACAGCACGCCACCCACGGAGTACACGACGAGGTTTGCCACGAGCGCGAACTTGCGCCCTTTGATGTCGGAGAGCATTCCGCCAAGGTAGGCCCCAATGGTCAGGCCGATGAAGGTCATGGAGCTGATCAATGCAAATTCGGCTTTCGAGATGCCAAACGTTGCGATGATCTGCGGGCCGGCGAGGCCCAAGGAATTGGATTCCAGAATGTCGAAGAACATGCCGGCCACGACCAACAGGATCGTCGCCCAGTGGGTCCGGGTGAGCGGAATCTTGTCGACCGATTCGGAGAGCTTCAGCAGCATGGAATTAAGTCTGGGCCCGCCGCCCTTGATGTCTAGTGAACTCATTTTCTGCCTCCTGAGAATGGGCTAAATGCTTCAGGATCCGCAAGCAGCGCCTTTGCTGGCCTGCGTTCTTACTGGAGCCCGGAACCTGAACCCGACTGGGCTTCTACGTGATCCGTACCACTAAATTTACTTCATCATCAGTGATGATGCAATGATTTCTTTTGTGTATCTCTGGTGTTTCAACGGCGTTTCCTGGTTCTCGACCGAAGGCGGTGCCGGGAACTAGCGGGCCATGGCGGACAGGGACAGTCCACCGTCCAGGACCACTGTTTCGCCTACTGCGTAGCTGGCCTCGGGGCCTGCAAGCCACAGGTAAATACCAGTGATTTCGTCGATCCGGGCGGGACGGCCGAGTGCCCCGCTATAGACGTCAGTGGCTGCGGTTTCGCTCAGAAACCGGGTCTGAACGTCCCCAGGGCACACTCCGTTGACGAGGATCCCTGAGGGCGCAAGTTCCATGGCCATGGACTTGACCAGTCCCATGAGCCCCCACTTGGCGGCGGCATAGACGGCGTAACCAGGTTCGGCGGTAATGCCCGCCACTGAGGACGTTGCGATGATCCGTCCGGAGACGCCGTCGTCCAGCATGCGGGCCGCACCGTATCGCATCGTGTTGAAGGCGCCTTTGAGGTTGTTGTCCATCAGCCACCCCCACGTCTCGTCCGAGGTCTCAAGGACGGACTGCCAAGGCAGGGACACCCCGGCGTTGGCGATGACGACGTCAAACGGATACCCGGCATCGGCAAAAAAGTGCTTCATGGCCTCGCTGTCGGTGACATCGAGTTCAACGGCCGTTGCCTCTCGGATGCCTTCAGCGACACGTTGTGCTTCATGTCCGTCTCTGTCGAGCAGGGTGACGAACGCACCTGCCGCCGCGAAGCGTTCGGCGATCCCCCGGCCGATACCGCGGGCCGCCCCGGTTACCACGATGCGTTTGCCGTTATGCGGCGACTGTGTGTTCATGTCAGGGGCGCTCTTTCTCGATGGGGTTGTCCCGTTATGGCAGCGCACCGGAGCGCGACTGTCCGGGCGCGTGCAGCTGGATGAGCCCGGAAGTCCTGGCCTTCCAGGGAACAAAGCAGCGAGATCAGTGCGGTCATGTCCGGCGTCGGAATTCCGGCCTGCAGGCCGAGGTGTTCAAGGGGAACAAGCCCACAGGGGACGTCTTCGGTTACAAGGCGACGCTGAAAGGTCGGTCCGATTCTGGGTGGTGCCGTTTCCCGGGCGTCCGGCCCGTAGGCGCGGGCAGCGAATGTAGTCCTGCTCAGGGAGTACCGGCCCATGCCAAGACCTTTCATGACAGCGAGCCGTTCGGCGTCCAAACCATTGCGCAGCGACTCCAGCGCCGGCGCTCCGAAGTCCCCCAGATGGAATGCTCCCTGGGGTGGGATCAACCCGTGTGCCTCCCGGGAAGCTGCGACGGCGTTCAACACGGCCGCGGGGACGTGAGCAATGGGATTCGGGTTGTTCAAGGATGAGGCGAGCTGGTGCCGTGCTGCGGCCGCGGCCGGAAACCAATGTTTCAGCACGGAAGCACCTCTGGTGGCGGCCTCCGGTGTGGTGCCGGAGACTTCGAACCAGCTTTTGACCGCAGCGATATGCACCGAACCATCACCGGATGCATAAGAAAGGTGTGGCGATGTGTTCATGGCAATGACGGATTCGTCGGCGCCCGGGAACCCGGCGTCGGAAAGCACCCCGGCAAACGCAGCCGCCCCGTTGACGTAGCCGGTCACGAGTACGCAGAGTTGACCCTGGTTCAGGGTTTGGGCCAGAGTGCGCGCGACGGCGATGTGCCGGTCGGCGGTGGTCGCAATGAAGATCACGTCACATTCGGCCAGGCTGCTGTAGTCGTCCGACAACTCCGGCAGGGCGAATGTGCCGCTTCCCAGGTGACCGCTCATCGTGAGTTTTCCCGAGCGGTGAAGCCTGTCCAGCAATTGGTGATTCTGATCCACCATGTCCTGGACCGTTGTCCCTTGCTGCATCAAGTGCGCGGCCAGCGCCAGTCCGGCGCTGCCGCAGCCAATGATCCCCACCGTGGTCATGGGTGACCTTCCGGGCGAACCAGCTGACCATGGCCTGGCTGTCCACGCAGTTCGCCGTTTTCGACCACCAGGGTTCCGCGGACATACGTGGCCACCACGGCTCCACGGGTTGAACGTCCGGCCCAGAGTTTCGCAGCGTCCCGGCTCACCGAGTGCTGGCCGCTGGGATCGATGACTCCGGGTCTGTCCATGTCCACAAGGATGAAGTCCGCGTCGGCACCCTCGCGCAGCTGGCCTTTGGTATGAAGCCCGAAAACCTGCGATGCCCTCTGCGAGATGACCCTCGTGAGATGGGGCAGGGTCAGGCGTCCATCGTTGACGGCGGTCAGCAACGCGGGCACGACGGATTCGAGCCCGTGCACTCCCGAGGGTGCGCTCCAAATGTCGGACCAGCCTTTGTCCTTGTCCTCGATGGTGTACGGGGCATGGTCGGTGCCGATGTAGTCGATCGTGCCGTCGGCAAGGCCTGCCCATAAAGCCGTCACGTCGTCATGCTCGCGCAGCGGCGGGTTGACCTTCGCATAAGGACCCAAGTGCTCGCTGTTGGACAATGTGTGGAACAGGTGATGGGGGCAGGCCTCTGCGGTCACGTCCTGTCCCCGCGCCTTCGCCCGGCGTACCTGTTCAACGGCGGCTCCTGTGCTGATGTGGGCAATGGAAAGCCGGGCAACTGCGGCACCCGCCAAAAGGATGGCTCGGGCAACTGCCTCTTCCTCCGCTACGGGTGGCCGGGATTCGGCGTGTGCACGCAGGTCGTTACGTCCGCGCGTTTTCATTTGTGCAGCCAAGCAAGCGCAGATGGAGTCGCTTTCAGCGTGAACGACGGCGACCCGTCCGGTCTCAGCGATGGCCTTCATGGCTACCAGAAAGGTTGCGTCGTCCGGGAGGGCACGTGAATCAAATCCGGGATCCGCTCCAGGTGCGGGTGCGTTCATGAAGGACTTGAACGCCACTGCCCCGGCAGCGGCTTGTTCGGCGATTTTTGCTGTGTTGGTATGGCCGGCGCCGCCGTACAGCCCGTAGTCAACGTAGGCTTTGGAACCGACAACGTCGTTCTTGTAGTGCCAGCTTTTGGCATCGGAGACTGCGGGAATCCCGGAGGGCATCTCCAGGACGGTGGTGATCCCGCCGACGGCGGCGGCGCTGGTGCCCGTGCCGAAGGTTTCCCGGTGGGGATGGCCGGGGTCTCTGAGGTGCACATGGGTGTCGATCATTCCCGCCATGACCATGAGGCCGCGGGCGTTAATCGTCCGGGAGTTGGACGTCCCAGGCAAGCCCTGCCCGGTTGTGCCGCTGGCGGCGCGTTCGTGGATGCCGGCGATCTTCCCGTCCTGGACCAGCAGGTCGGCGTCGATGATCCGGTCGGGAAGCACCACGCGCCCGCCGGCAACGACCAGCCCGTCCCGTAAGGCGCCCATCAGTGTTCTGCCATCATGATCACTGCACCCTTGGACTGGGTGTAGCCAAGCAGGGCCTCGTAGCTCTTGGACGTCCCGTAGCCCGATTGTTTCCGCCCGCTGAACGGCAGTTCCACACCGTTGGAGAAGGTGTTGACCATGACCTGGCCGCACTGCAGGTCCCGGATCATTCGGTGGGCGCGACCAACATCTGAGGTCCACACGCCTGCCACGAGGCCGTAGTCAGTTCCATTGGCAAGATTCACGGCTTCTTCGGTGCTGTCGAAGCTTGTCACCGTCAGCACGGGCCCGAAGATTTCCTGTTGTGCGATCGAGGCCGTCGGAGCCACGCGATCAAAGATCGTGGGCAGAACGAAGTTTCCTCCGGACAGTGACTCGCTCTCAGGCACTCCCCCTCCTACCAGGAGTTCCCCCTCTCCCCGACCAAGGGCGATGTAATCAAGCACCCTTGCTTGCTGTTTGCGGGAGATCACCGGACCCAAGCCGGGGTTCTCCAGTCCCGGACCGAGCGTGGTTCCTTGGAAGATATGCACGAGCCGGTCGACGAATTCATCGTGGACACTGTCGTGGACCAACAAGCGGGAGCCGGCTGAGCACGTCTGGCCGGCGTTCTGCAGGATCGAGGCCGCAACTGTCGCAGCAGCGGCGTCCATATCTGCGTCGCCGAAGACGATGTTGGGGGATTTTCCGCCCAGTTCCAGATCGGCCGGGACGAGGTTGGCCGCTGTGGCCTGCCCGATCTTCACGCCCACCGGCACGGAACCGGTGAAAGAGAGCTTGCCCAGGCCGGGGTGTGCCGCCAACGCCGCTCCCGCTTCTGCCCCGATGCCGGGGACGACGTTGAGGACGCCGTCCGGCAAACCGGCTTCGGACATGATCTCGGCAAGGCGCAGCGCAGACAGTGGTGCTTCCTCAGCGGGCTTGAGGACGCAACAGTTTCCCGCCGCGAGGGACGGTGCGAGAGTCCGGGTTGCCAAACCCAGGGGGTAGTTCCACGGGGTGATGTGCCCGGTGACACCGTACGGTTCCCGGACCGAAAAGGTCAGGCGGTCCGTCGCTGCGGGGATGATGCTGCCGAAGACGGCCTCCACCATGTTGGAGTAGTACTCAAAAAAGCGTGCTGCGAAAGTGACGTCCACAACTGCTTGGCGTAAGGGTTTGCCGGTGTCCTGGCTTTCGATTCTGGCCAATTCGTCGCCGTTCGCCATGATGGCTGAGGAAATATTCCGCAGAATCCGGGCGCGTTCGGCCGCCGTCGTCCGTTTCCACCCGCCATCGTAAGCCGCCTGTGCCGCCTTCACTGCCTGATCAACTTCATCGGCCCCGCAGGCCGCCACCGTAGCCAGTTCGTAGCCTGTCGCAGGATCCAGGACCACGAACGAATTCTGCGCGTCCGCCGCCGTCCCGTTGATGTGGGCCATCCGGCGTTGGGTTCCAAGTGTCTGATGCGTCATCGTTCTCCTCCAAAAATTGTTGCCTGTCGTGGTGCTTCGGCGGTGGGCCGTTCGCGGATCCAATGCCTGGCGATCGCTTCGCGGGTGCTGAACAGCACATCCCCGGCACCCAGTGCATATTCGACAAAGTCACGCATTCCGGCCATTCGACCGGCTTGTCCGGTGTGTCGGGGATGGATGCCGATCGACATCATCTTCGGGAAACCCCGCTGTCCCTCACGTCTGAGCTCGTCGAGGCCCCGGCGGCATGTCTCCCAAAAATCGAAGGGACTGGTGAAGCCCACGGGCTGAACGAGGCGGCCCTCCGTGTAGGTCAGGGTGTACGGGACCACCAAGTGCTCGCGGGCTCCGACTTCCGTGAAATAGGGAAAATCATCGTTGTAGGCATCGGAGTCGTAGATGAACCCGCCCTCTTCGACCAGCAGACGACGGGTGTCCAGGCTCGGTCCCGTCCGCGAACGCCACCCCACCGGCCGTCGGCCGCACGTGCGCTCTATCGATTCAACCGCCAGCTTGATCCGCTCCCGCTCCTGGTCCTGCGTCAACTCCGCGGGGTCAGTCCAACGCCAGCCATGAGCACAGATATCGTGACCACGTTCGGTCACCCACTGGCAGACCTCCGGATTTTTCTCCAAAGCGACTGCAGGCGCGAAGAGGGTGGCCGGAAGACTGTACTCATCCAACAGCTCGGCGATCCGCCAGATCCCTGCGCGGCTGCCGTATTCATAAATGGACTCCACAGCAAGGTCACGATGCCCGGGCTTAGGCTCGCGACCCGGACCCAGGCTTTCGCCGCGCAGGTCACCATCGACAACGCTCCGCTCGGCGCCCTCTTCATAGGCGATGCAGAAGTTCACCGCTACCGCAGCGTTCTCCGGCCACCGCACCCGGGGTTTCCGTCGGCCATAACCGACAAAGTCCCTGACGGGCCCTGCATCACTACGTGAACTCTCCACTGCACCCACCCACACTTCGCATCGAGGTATTCCCCGCTAGAATTATCTTCATCACCAATGATGAAGTAGAAACGTGAGCGCGTCAACAGTCGTAGGAAAGAAGGCCCGCGTCGGGATTGTGGGAAGATAAGTTCCGTGCGGGCGGCCACGTTCACACGCCGCGGGACAGGGGGCTTTTGATGACATCGCCAAATCTTGAGATGGAGATTCTGGCTCTCACGTTGATCCGTGAGTCCGAGCGACCCGTAGGCTCCTCCCGCTTGGCGGAGGCCTTTAATGAATCGGGCATACATGTGGCAGAGGCGACGGCCGGCCGCTTCCTGCGTTCCCTCGACAAGCAGGGCCTCACTCTCATTCCCCGCCCAAAGCAGGGCCGCGTGGTGACTGAACTTGGTCAGCAACGGCTTGAGGAACTCAGAGCTGCGCTGCGTGCGCAGGAAAATGGGGCGAATCTGGTCAGGGCTGCCAGCACAAACGACCTCAGCGAACTCCTGGACATCCTTGTAGTCCGCCGCGCGGTCGAATCCGAAGGCGCACGACTGGCGGCGGAGAACGCCTCGGACGAGGACCTCGAAGAGATCTCACGCCAGGCCACGAGCCACCGCGATGCAGTAGACGCTGGCGCAACCCCCAACAGAGACTCCTCCACGTTGTTTCACCGCACTGTTGCAGCGGCGACCCACAACAGGATCCTTGAGTCGATGGCACACCTGTTGATTGAGCCAGCGAACCCCAACCTGACCAGCGTCCTGGAAGAGGTTTCCTTGAACTCTCAGGTCGTCTCCGAACAGGCGGATGACCATGCAGAACTGGCAGCGGCCTTGGTACAGAGGGACGCAACATTGGCGGGCCAGCTGATGCATCAACACATCGGCCACTTGATCGATGCAGTCAGGATCTACCTCGAGACAGCCGGAACGGACCTTGACTGACCAGCGGCTTGGCGAACTGTTCACTGAGCCGTCGAGCCACGCTACCGATGCGTACGGCACTCAGTCATGAAGGTAAAGGCCAGCCCGGCTGTAACAAAAGGAGCCCGGCTGGGCGCCAGGCTCCTTTTGTTGAGGTAAGTGCAGCACATACTCATTTGTGCCAGTACTCGGGCAGTTGCGGATGCTACATGTCCAAGTGCCCGAGGAACTCGCCGGTGTAGGGGCAGAGGTAGGCGACGGTGTCTTTTACGCGGACCGTGAAGTCGGTGCCGCCTGGAACCTCGAATAGTTCGCCTTCCTTGTAGCTTGTCCACTCCCCTTGCCCTGCGGGTTGCTGCACGTCCCAGGTTCCACGGACGAGATGCATCCATTCTTTGACGGGCGCCTCGAACTTCCATTCACCGGGCTCCATTACTCCGACCGTGAAGTTGCCCTGTTCGTTCGTGAACTCAAGGCTGCGCACTTGCCCCTCAAAGTACTCATTCTGGCCAATCATTGTTTTCTCCATTCGCAGGTGGGTCTTCGGCGCGCTGGTCGCGGCCTGCTGCGAATCAGACTAACGATCCCGTCCTGACAAGCCCATCGCCCGGCCGTACACTCCAAGGAGTAGATAGTGGCCGGGCCGTATAGTTTTGGGCATGCCTCCGTTATTAGCATGGGGTTATGACATTTGATAAAGGGACGTTCACGGTCACCAAGCTGGCTATGGCCAAGGAGCTTGGGCTGAGGATGGCGCACGCAGGCACGGGCGTGGATAGAGCAGTCGGCATTCCATTCGCAATAGAGCGGCATGGTCCGGTTCCAGAACTGCACGGCGGGGAATTGGTGTTCACCAGTGGACGGCACCTTGGAGAGGATTGGGCGGCATGGACTGCCCTCCTTACGGAGGCCAAGGCCGCAGGCGCCGCAGGGCTCATCATCGGCCTCGGCAGCGGGGCCGCATTCGAGGCACTTCCGGCGGAATTGCTTCGCTTGGCGGGAGAAATTGATCTGCCGCTGCTGACCGCCGACTCTGCCGAGATCGGACGGATCGCACATGCGGTCACTGGCCTGCACGCAGAGTCGCAAAGAGACGCGTACAGACGGCCTCTCGAACTCCAGATGGAGATCACCGCAATCGTGGCACGGGGAGGGTCTTTCGGGGACCTGCTTGCCGGTTGGCAGCAGCGAACCACTGAACCCGTAGCCGTGTTCGACCGGCTCGGACGCGTCATGGCCCGAAGCACGGCCTTCCCGGCCAGCCTGCTCGCTCCGTTGGGCAAACGCCTCGCCAGCCACGAAGCACCCCGCCTCGGAGAGCATCTCAACCTATCCGTCACCACCCTGGAGGCAGAACCCGACGTCGTATCCGCCCACACCGGGCAGATGGTCGAAATTTTTCCCTTTGCCGGTAACGACACCGTCCGCGGATTCTGTGTCCGCATCCCGACCGGCCAGGAAACCGCTGAGCTCGCCGCCCCGGCGCTGCGCTCGCTGCTGGCCCTGGAATTCGAACGCCTCTGGTTCCTCGACGAGTCAGCACGCCGGAAACGCGCTGAACGGTTTGCCCGCCTCCTGACACTCACGGAGCCCGGCAGCGCCCGGACATTCCTCCGGAGCATCGGTATGGATTCAGGCACCCTTCGCGGTGTCAGCATCGAAGCCCGCAACGAGACACACGCCGAAGTGCTCGTCGACGACCTCGCGGTGGTCCTCGCCGCCCCATTCATCCGGCACCGCCACCGTATCGTCGAATGCCTGGCGACCGTGGACCCCCGCCAAGCCCTCGCCGACTACGGACTTGACGTCCCAACAGGGATCGGCACCCGTGGCGCGCCCGAGCACTCAGCCCGCAGCATCAGGCAGGCAGCCCTGGCCCTTGAGGCAAGCCGACGGGCCGGCACGCCCATCGAGTACGTCGACGGCGCCTCGCACGAGTTCTTGATCAATGCCGCCCCATCCGACTACCTGGAATCATTCTCCGCCGCCGTGCTGGCCCCCATTGAGACCTCACGAGGAGGCGAAGCCCTCCTCCGCACACTTCACACCTGGCTTCTCGAACGACGATCCATCGAGGCGACAGCCGAACGCATGGGCGTCCACCGCCACACAATACGAAACCGGATGCAGCGGATCGTCCAAATCACCGGGCATGACCTGGACGGAATCGATGCCCAGACAGAACTCTGGCTGGCCTTCAAAGCACGAGGATTCCGCGATGGCACAGATACGTCACCCTCCGGTCCATAACGAACAGTCGATGTTCGCCGCTGGGGCCATATTCCAGTGCTTGCTTAGCTGCCATGATGGTCGTCACATCCTGCGGACCCCACCGCAAAGATCCGGTACTCACACGAGGAACGCCATCATGCCCACAACCGTTGCCACTACAGATTCCGTCCCCCGGACCGTGCTCAGACGAGTCGTCATAGCCAGCGGGCTCGGCACCTTGCTGGAGTATTTCGATTACGCCAGCTACAGCTATCTCGCAACCACCATCGCCATGGTGTTCTTCCCCCCGGAAGATCGAGCCGTTGCACTGATGAGTACCTTCGCAGTCTTCGCGCTATCGTTCCTTGTCCGTCCACTCGGCGCCTTGGTCTGGGGAAGCCTCGGCGACAAAATCGGCCGCAAGAGCATCCTGGCCACCACCATCATCCTCATGTCCGGAGCAACCTTCCTGATCGGATTCATACCGAACTACGCGACCATCGGCGTCGCAGCACCGATTCTGCTCCTCCTGCTTCGCGTCACGCAAAGCTTCTCAGCTTCCGGCGAATACGCCGGAGCAGGGACTTTCGTCGCCGAATATGCTCCCCCAGCCAAGCGCGGCCTGCTCACCAGTGTTGTACCCATCGCAGCGGCCGCGGGTTTCCTGACAGCCTCGCTCATGACCACCGTCCTCTATGCCGGAACCTCCCCTGAATTCATTCAGGAATGGGGCTGGAGAATTCCGTTCCTGATCGCAGGACCGCTCGGAATCGTTGGCCTCTGGCTCCGATTGCGCCTAGAAGACACCCCCCAGTTCCGCCGAGTGATGGAACTCGAAAAGAAGCAACGGGAGCTCACGATTAATCAGCGCCCGGCAGCCAGCCGTTGGTCCGAGACGCGCAAGAGCCTCCCTTCCATGGTCAAGGCACTGCTGGTCATGTCACTGAACGCCGGCGCCTACTACCTCCTGCTCAGCTACACACCTTCGTTCCTCATCGAAGAGGCCGGGATGAGCGAGGCAACCGCAACACTGGTTGTTACTATCGGCCTCGTCGCGCATATCGTCTTCATTCCCCTTGCTGCGCGCCTGTCCGACCGGATCGGTCGCAAGCGCACGCTGATGATCTCGAGTATCGCCTTCATCATCTTGAGCTACCCGATCATGACCTTGCTTTCCTTCGGAGGCATCGTCCTCGCCTCCGCGGTCCTCATCGTCTCCCTCATGTTCTTCGCCATGAACGATGCAGTGTTTCCCTCCTTCTTCACGGAGCTGTTCGGCACCCGCTCGCGCTACCTCGGATTCGCGTTGCCGTTCAACGTTGGCGCCATGCTCTTCGGCGGCGTCGCGCCGCTTATCGGCACCTGGCTCATCGCGACGACAGGCAACCCGAGTTCGCCAGCATTCTTCCTGATGGGCATCGGCGTACTGTCCCTGGTGGGCCTGCTGATGAGCGCGGAGACAGCACGTAGTCCCCTCGCCGACGAGCAGGCTGAAGTGAACGAGCCATTTATCTCTTCGGTCTGACCCGACACGCCGTAAGGCGCGCGCTTGCGACCACTCAGCAATGGTCGGACAGCACCCCGACAAGCCATTGATAAGAACTTGCCGAAGTGGCGATCCCTTCACGTCTCTGGGATCGCCACCCTGGCATTCGGTGGAGCTAGTTGGATGGGAAGTTGTACGAGGCGCCCGATGCGTGGTTCGTTTCCGGCCAGCGGGAGGTTATGACCTTCCCGCGCGTGTAGAACGAGACACCCTCGGGTCCGTAAATGTGCTTATCGCCGAATAAAGAAGCCTTCCAGCCGCCGAACGAGTAGTAGGCCACCGGCACGGGCAGGGGCACATTGATGCCAATCATGCCTACGTCCACGGAGCGCTGGAACTTCCGCGCGGCGGCACCCGAAGACGTGAAGATCGCGGTGCCATTGCCGTAGGGGTTGGAGTTGATCAACTTGATGCCTTCCTCCAGGTCGGCCACCCGAACCACCACGAGCACAGGTCCGAAAATCTCTACCTGGTAGGCACTCATTTCAGTCTTCACATGGTCGATGACGGTGGGGCCGACCCAGAAGCCTTCCTCGTGGCCAGGAACTACCAGGTCGCGTCCGTCAACCACCATGGCCGCACCGGCCCGTTCAGCTTCAGTGACGGTCTTGACGATGAAATCGCGGGATTCCTGGCTGATCACCGGGCCCATGTCAGCATCGGCTTCGGTTCCGTTCTTGACCTTGACGTCGAGGGCCCGCTCTCCGACCTTCTTGACGAGCAGGTCAGCGGCATCGCCGACGGCAACGGCAACCGAGATGGCCATGCATCGCTGCCCGGCGGAACCAAACGCGGCAGCAGCCAGGTGGTCGGCAGCGTTGTCAAGGTCGGCGTCGGGCAACACGATCGCGTGGTTCTTCGCCCCGCCCAAGGCTTGGACCCGTTTGCCATGCGTAGTCGCAACCTCGGTAATGTGCTTGGCCACGGGTGTGGAACCCACGAAGGAGATGGCATCCACGTCCGGGTGGGTCAGCAGTCCGGAGACCACTTCGCGGTCGCCGTGCAGGACCTGGAACACTCCATCAGGCAGGCCGGCCTGTTTCCACAGATTGGCCAGCAGCATGGCTGCGGACGGCACGCGGTGGGAGGGCTTGAGGATGAAGGCGTTACCGGTGGCTATCGCCATCGGAGCCATCCAGAGCGGCACCATGACGGGGAAGTTGAACGGCGTGATGCCAGCGACGACGCCCACAGGCTCCCTGAAGGAGAAGACGTCGATCCCGGTAGAGACCTGGTCGGAATACTCCCCCTTGAGCAGCTGCGGAATGCCGCATGCAAACTCGATAACTTCGAGGCCGCGTCCGATCTCGCCCTTGGCATCGTTGAGGACCTTGCCGTGCTCGGAAGTGATCAGTTGGGCGAGCTCTTCGACGTGGGATGCCACAAGCTCACGGAACTTGAAGAGAACGGCGGTGCGCTTTGCCAGGGAAATATCGCCCCAGGACTCAGCAGCCTTCTTCGCTGCAGCGACCGTCGTGTCAAGGTCGGCGGCGCTGGCCAAGCGCAGCTCCGCCGTCACCGCTCCAGTGGCCGGGTTGAAGACCGGTTTGGTCGTGTTGCCGCTGCCGGCTGCCTCGTAGCCGCTGATGAAGTGGTTGATGATGGTCATTTACTGCTCCTGAAGTAGGTGGTGCTGCCCGGCGTGGACATCGTTGACTGTGCGGGGCAGGCCGGTGGCGAGTGATTCCTGGAGGGCCAGGCGGACGGCAAGGTTCTGTTCGGTCAGTTCCCGTTGGATGACTTCGGGGCCGGAGTTCCGCACCCAGGCACTGAACCGTTCGATTTCGGTTTTGAACTGGTCTTCGCCGATGTCGAATGATTCGGTTCGCCCGTCGCGCAAGGAGACGGTGACACGTGCTATTTCGCCAGGGTCGGGGTCGAAGGCCTTATCGAGGGTGATCTGGCCTTTGGTTCCGATGACCTGGAAGGTGTGGGTGCGTGGACCTTCGAAACCGCAATCCATCGTGCCCAGGACGTCGCCGTAATCAAGGATCGCGGCCACGGTGGTTTCCACTGCGTCCGTTCGGCTCGTTCCTTTCCCGTAGACGGACTCCGGGGCCCGGCCCATGACCATGTTCATGATGTCGACGGCGTAACAGCCGACGTCGTTGAGGGCACCTCCGTCCATGCCCGGCTGGAGCCGGACCTCACCGCCGGTTCGGTCCATGGCGAAGTGGAAGCGGGCATGCATGGAGACCAGCTCGCCGATCCTGCCCGAATCGATGAACTCCCGTACTTTCTGGTGCTGCGGGTGGAAGCGATACATGAACGCTTCCATGAGGTTCACGCCATTGCGTTCGCACGCTTCGATGACCCTGCGGTAGTCGTGGGTGTTGGCGACCAACGGCTTCTCGCAGAGAATATCCTTCCCTGCTTCGGCGGCCGCAACAATCCAATCGGCGTGCAGTGAGTTAGGGAACGGCAGGTAGACGGCTTCGATGTTTGGGTCAGCCAGGAGCTCCTCGTGTGAATCATAGGAAGCGGGAATATCGAACCGTTCAGCGACCTCAGCAGCCTTGCCGTTAGGGCTGCTGATGGCTGATGCAACTGCGTTCCGGGCCCTGGTCATGGACGGCAGGAAGCGTCCTTGTGCGATCCGTGCCGTTGTCAGCACTCCCCAGCGGACCGCGCTCATCCTCCGATCTCCGCATCAAGTTGACGCAGGAAGTCGACGGACTGGCGAACGTCCCGGACCGGGCCTTCGTCGGTGGGTGCGGCTTCGAGGATAGTGTCCTGTTCCATGGTGAACCAGCCTTGGTAGCCAGCGTCCAGCAGGTCGCGAACGATCCCGGCGATGCCGACGTCGCCTTGCCCGAGGGGTACGTACATGCCTGCTTTGACAGCGTCGGTGTAGGAGATTTCGCCGGCCTGGACGCGCCGGGCTACGGCAGTCCGCACGTCCTTGAGGTGGGTGTGGCCGATGCGGGCCGCATAGTCGCGAACCAGCAGGGCGGGGTCGGTGCCTCCGATCAGCAGGTGGCCTGTATCCAGGCACAGGTTGGCTGACGTGTCGTTGAGGACCCGGTCCACATCTGACGTGCTCTCGATCATGGTGCCCACATGAGGGTGGACCACCGCTTGGATTCCCTTGTCTGCAGCGGCCTTGACCACGGCGTCGAGGTTCCTCCCGAACAGGTCCCAGCCATCGGCGTCGAGCTGGTGGCGCTGGTCGTATCCCGCAACCCCGGTCTCCGCTGCGAGCACCATGATGCTGGCTCCTGCGGCCTCGTAGGCATCCAGCTCAGCCGCAACCACCTCCAGGGGACTCCTGGACGGATCGTGCAGAATGACCGGGAAGAAGCCTCCGATGGCCTGCAGCTTGTGCTTTTTCAGGACCTCTGCACGCCGGGCAGCCTGTTCGGGCAGGAAGCCGGCCGGCCCGAATTCGGTGGCTGTGATGCCCAAGGTGGTCATTTCGGACAACACCTTGTCCGCGTCCAATTGGTGGCCCCATCCGGGGACTTCGCAAACTCCCCAGGAGATGGGTGCTGCGGCAAGACGGCTGGTGATAGTGCTCAATCTGATCCTCCAAGTACGTTCTGGTCCCAGTCGATGACTGACCCTGTGACTACACCGCTCCTGTCGGAGAGGAGAAAGACAATGAATTCGGCGATCTCGTCCACTTGGCCGAGTTTTCCCATGGGGACGGATGCGTTGGCCTTCTCAAGCCAGTCATCCCCCGCACCGTGGAACTTCCTTTGTGTTTGGGCTTCGCCGTCGGTTGCGGTCCAGCCGATGTCCAGGCCGTTGATGCGGATTTTGTCCCAGCGGTGGGCGTGGGCGGCGTTCCTGGTAACGCCCGCCAAACCCGCCTTCGCCGCTACGTAGGGTGCCAGGTACGGCTGTCCGCCCAGTTCCGCGATGGAAATGACGTTCAGGATGCTTCCGGGAACACCCCTGCTGCGAAGATGCTTGATGGTTTCGGCCATGATGAAGAACGGAGACTTCAGGTTCACCGCCATATGGGCATCAAACAGCTCGGGCGTGGTGTCCAGCATGGTGCCGCGGGTAGTCAGGCCGGCCGCGTTGACCGTGCAGTCGAGCTGTCCGAACGCCGACACCGTTTCCAGGACAGAGTTCCGGGCCTGTTCGACGTCAGTCAGGTCTGTTTTGATGAACCGGGTTTCCACCCCGGTGGCTGTGATCTGGGCAGCGAGCTGCTCGCCCGAGTCGGCATTCCGGCCGGTGACGGCAATTCCCGTGGCTCCCTCCTCAGCTGCGCGCCGTGCCACGCCGGCTCCCAGTCCCTGGGTGCCTCCGCTGATGAGGATCACTTTGTCCTTAAGGAGTGCCATTGTCAGGCCTGCCCGATCTTGACCACACGCCCGGAGCGCGCGGACTCTTCGGCCGCGTTCGCCAGCAGGAGTGCTTGGAGCCCGTCGTCGAATCCCGGGCTGCAGGCCGTGCCGGTGCGGACGGCCGCTTCGAAGCTGCCCAGCTCGCTGCGGTAGGCCTCTGCGTAACGCTCCAGGAAGAAGTTCAGGTATGGGTCGGCTTCTTCCGCGCCCGCAGCGGTGAACTTCCGCACGCTGGTGGGGGTGAGGTTGCCTGCGGTGAGCATGCCTTCGCTGCCGAAGGCTTCGAGGCGCTGGTCATGGCCGAAAGCGCTGTGGCGGGAGTTGATGATGGTGATCTGTTCCCCGTCACGGCCTCGCAAGGTGATGACCACAGAGTCAAAGTCGCCGGCTTCCTCGATGTAGTCGCAGAACAAGTTCGAACCGGTCGCGGAAACCTCGATGATGTCCGGAACGAAGAACCTCGCCATGTCGAGGTCATGGATGCTTTGATCCCGGAAGATACCGCCGGAACTGGCGATGTAAGCGGCCGGCGCCGGTGCGGGGTCGCGGCTGATGATCGTCAGTTGCTCCAGCTTGCCGATTTCTCCCGTTGACACGCGGGACTGGACAGCGGAGAAGTTTGGATCGAAGCGGCGGTTGAAGCCGAGCATGAGCGGGGTTTCGCTGCCACGGAGACTGTCCCGGCAGGCCAGGACGCGGTCGAGATCAAGGTCGATCGGCTTCTCGCACAGCGCTGCCACGCCGTTTGCCGCAGCCCGTGAAATAAGGTCGACGTGGGTGTTGGTGGGCGAGCCGATGATGACAGCATCCAGGCCGTCGATGGCAAAGACCTCATCAGCAGTTTTGACAGCCACGGCGCCGGTTCCTTCGGCCAAAGCCTGTGCGCCTTCGATGAATGGATCCGCGATGGCAACCAATTCCAGCCCGGGATTGGCCAGGATGTTGCGGGCGTGGACTTGGCCAATGCGGCCTGAGCCGAACAGCGCTACCTTGAGGGGACGGTCAGCGGACATTGATGGGGGTCCTTTCCAGAGGGTTGCCCGGGACGTGTGGGCGTGATGTTTCGTTTCGGGGATGGTCATGGCGTCGCCACCGCTGCTGGTTTTCGACCGGCGAGGACATCCACCGCACCCTGGGCAGCGTCCCTGACGGTGTGCGCCATGCCTTGGCGGGTGAAGCCCATCAGGTGTGGGGTGAGCACCACATTGGGGTGGTCAAAAAGTGGGTGATGCGCGGGTGGTTCGGGATCGTAGACATCCAGGCCAAGTCCGGACAATTGCCCGGACTGCAGCGCTTCGTAAGCCGCATTGAGATCGATCAAGCCGCCCCTGCTGCAGTTGATGAGGACTGCCCCGGGTTTCATGGCCTTCAGCCGTGAGGCATTGATGAGGTTCCGGTTTTCGGATGTCAGCGGTACGTGCAAGGTGGTGAAGTCGCTGCCCGCGAGCAGTTCCTCGACGCTGTCACAGCGGATGGCGACCGGGATCTCGGCGTAGGGATCGTAAGCCAGCACTTTCAGGTCGAAGGCTTCGGCAATGCGGGCAACACGGCGGCCGATACGACCGTAGCCGATGATACCCAGCGTGAATCCCTCCAGGTCGCCAACCACGACGTCGGCGCGATGGTCCCAGCGGCCCTCGCGAACCAGCGCGGTCAACGGAGACAGTTTCTTGACGAGGCACAGAAGGTGGGCGAAAACGCCTTCAGCAACTGAGGCCGTATTGCTTCCAGGGGTAATGACTACCGGAATGCCGCGCCGGTGCGCCTCGGCGAGGTCAACGAGGTCCGTGCCCACGCCTGTTCTCGCAATGACTTTAAGAGCCGGCATACGGTCCAGCATGTCCCGGTCCACCCGGTAGGCGGCCCGGACGATTGCAGCCTCAGCGGTGGCAAGATCCTCGGCCGTTGGGTCTTGAATGAGTCGCTGGTTTTCTGAGAGCAGCGGTTCAACCAGATCAGGTTCGACACTGCCAAGTGCGACAAAGATTTGGGGTGTGGTTAAAGAAGCCATCGTCATCCTTGAAGATGTGGGTGTGGGAGCGCGGCTGGACATAACCCAGCAGCGAGGAGGGGTGTAGCTAGAGCCCGAGCAGGCTGGACGTGCGGACCACGAGATGTGGCGTTACGGGGTGGTGCGCAAAGCCGTTTCCCTCGCCGTGGATACGTTCCAGGAGAGTCTTGGCCCCGGTGACGCCGATAGTGGAGCTATCGGGGTCCACCGTGGTCAGGCCGAGGCGGGGCATGGCTCCTAGTGCGATGTTGTCGTAGCCGGTGATGGCCACTTCAACTCCGCGCTCGTCGGCTGCTGTCATGGCACCGAATGCAGCGAGGTCGTTGATGCAGGCCAATGCTGTGGGGCGTTCGTGCTTGGACCGGGTGGATCCCAGTGCCCGCTGTGCGGCGACGTAGCCGGATTCCTGGAAGAAGTCGGCGTCCACCACAGTGATGTGGCGGGAAAGTCCGTGCTCCTCCATGGCTGCCGAGTAGCCGTCCACGCGGGCGCGGCCTACCGAGCCGCCAAGGCCGCCCAGATGCACAATGTTTTCGTGTCCTTGGGCGATCAGGTGCTCAACAACCATCGCCATGCCCTGGGTGTCATCACTGCGGACCACATCAGCGGTGTCGATGTAGTCCGGTCCTCCACCGGCAAACACCACGGCTCCGCCCGATACTGCACGGTTGAAGGGTGCCTTGTCCGGGACCGTTCCCACCACCAGCAACCCGGCCACGCGCAGGTCCCGGAAGGCCTGGAGAATGGATTGGTCCACTCCCCTGTCGGCCGCCGTGACAGCACTGAAGAGGACTGTGTGACCGGCCCCTTCCAGCACTGTCCGGGCGGCATCGGCAACGTCGAAAGCCCAGGGGTTGTGCATGTCGCTGACCAGGACGCCGATGGTTCCACTGTCCCGGGTTGCCAAGGAGCGGGCGGCGAGGTTCAGTTCGTAGCCCATCTCCTCGACAACTTTCAGCACCCGCTGGCGGCGCTCGTCACTGACGCGCGGTGAGTCGCGCAGGACGAGCGAGACCAAGGACTTTGACACACCGGCACGTTCTGCCACGTCCATGATCGTCGGCCGCCGGGCGGATGAAGATGCCATGGTTATGCCCGTGCTGCCGTTGTGCCGTGGATTTCCTCGATCTTCTGCCACTGACCGGACAGAGATGAGGTTTCGGCGGCGCTGACTATGGCGGCGGCAGAAGCGGCGTCGTGGATATTGGAGTTTTCCTGCGCTCCGCCGGCGACGGCTACCAGGAACTTCTTGGCTTCGATGACTTTGAGGTCGTCAAAGCCCATACTGTTGCCCGGTCCGGGTTGGAAGTAGGAGTAGTCACCGTGTCGGGGGCTTGCATTGACGGTGGTGTAGCCCTGTTCGTCGTTGTTGCGGCCCAGGCAGACTTTGAGTTCGTTCATGCGTTCGAAGTCCCACTTGAGTGAACCTTCGGTTCCGTAGACCTCGATCTGGTAGCCGCATTCGGGTCCGACGGCGACACGGGAGGATTCAATAGTGCCGACGGCTCCTGCACCGACTGCGGACGGGCCGAATCGGACCAGCGCTGCGGCGTAGTCCTCATTTTCGACCTCTCCCATTTCACCGTTCTCGATCACTGCGAAGTGCGTACCGGATCCCATTGCCAGCTTGGGGCGCTGTGTATAGACGGTGCTGGTCAGCGCGGTCACCTCGGCGATGGGCCCAACTACATACTGGCACAAGTCCGTTGCGTGGCTGAACAGGTCTGCCAGTACGCCTGTTCCGGCGAGTTTTCGGTCGAAGCGCCAGGACAAGGCGCCGTTGGGTTCGGAGGCGTAACCCGAGAAGAACACGGCGCGGACGTTGGTGATCCGGCCGAGTTTGCCTTCAGCTACCAGCTTCCGTGCGTGCTCAACGGCGGGAGCGTGGCGGTAGTTGTACCCGATGGATGTCACGACGCCGGCCTCCAGCGCCGCTTCCTGCACGGCTGCGGTTTCGTCATAGCCGCGCCCAACAGGCTTTTCGATCCAGAAGTGCTTTCCGGCTTTGGCCGCTGCGATTCCGATTTCGGCATGGAGGAAGTTCGGGGCGCAGACGGAGACAACGTCCACATCCGGATGGTTCAGAACGTCGTTGTAGTCTGTGGTGCCTTCGGCGAAGCCGAGGACGTCGCGGGCGTAGTCCACCCGGCTCGGAGCGGTGTCCGCAGCGATGACGAGCCGGGTGGCAAGGCCAAGGTCCGGGTAGGCGTAAGGGACGGTCTGGTAGGCGCGCGAGTGGAGCTTTCCCATCCATCCGACGCTGATGAGGCCTACACCGATGGTGCGCGTTTCGGGGCTCACGTTCATGCCTTTCTTGTTGAAAATTCTCTTGGTTAGTTACGTGCGGTGTCGAAGGCGTCACGGAAGGCCGCCGCCATGATGGTGGAGTCAGAGCCGATGGCCACGAACCGGAAGCCTTGCCGGACGTATTTCGCTGCCCCGTGTCCGTCCACGGCGAGGATGCCAGCGGCTTTGCCGTGTCCCTCGGCTGCGGCGACCACCCGTTGCAGCGCCTCCTGGAAGGGATTGCTGTCCAGTTGCAGTGGGACCCCCAAGGCGTAGGACAAGTCCAGGGGACCAACGAACAGGACGTCCACGCCGTCCTGTGCCGCGATCTCTTCCACTGTGTCCAGTGCCTCCAGGGTTTCGATCTGGATGATGCCCACTGTGCTCTGCTGTGCCGAGCTCAGAGGTGCACGGTCCATCCCCCAACGGCAGGAGCGGTTATAGGTTGCCACGCCTCGATCGCCGCGCGGTGGGTACAGCATGTGCCGCACGGCGGCACTCGCTTCGACCACGCTGTTCAGCCGCGGCACCATGATCCCGGCCGCGCCTTGATCCAGGACGCGTCCGATGCGGATCCGCTCGCCGCTCTCCACCCGAACGATGGTGGGCACGCCGTAGCTTCCGGCTGCCAGGACACCGTCGCGGACGGACTCTTCGCCGCCGGAGCCGTGCTCAAGGTCGATAAGCACCCAGTCGGCGCCCGAAGCTGCGCAAACCTCAGCTGCAATGGCGGAGGACATCCCCACGAACGTCCCTACGGTGACTTCGCCCGCCGCCAAGCGGCGCCGGAGCTTGCCGCCGTCGAGCGGGCCGCCGTCGAAACCTTCTGCGCTCATCCGAACCACCGCTGGCTGCTGCGTGCCGTCTCGTAATCCGAGCGCAAGGATTGAACCCATTCCTGATCGGAGACCTCGGCCGGTGCCACGTCCCACCAGACGTCGCCGCCGGGCAGGTCAACATGGGGGACGGTGGGGACCACAATCACCACGGGTCCTGCGGTGTTGCGGGTGGAGGACAGTGCTTCCCGCACCTCGGAGGCGGTGGTGGCGCGGATGGCCAAGGCTCCGAGGCCTTCGGCGATCTGGCGCAGGTCCACTTTGAGGTAGTCGCCGTCCAGCCGGGCCTTCGGGGCGTCGTCGACGGCGACGCTTCCGCTGGCGGTGCGGTAGCGGAATTCGTTGCCGAATTCGCGTCCCATCCGGTTCATTTGGAGGCGGTGAATGACCTGGTATCCGTGGTTTTCGGAGACAACGATGGTGACGTTGAGGCCTTCCTGGGCCGCGGTGAGGATCTCGGTGGGGGCCATGAGGAAGGTGCCGTCGCCGATGAAGGTAACCACGCGGTTCTCGTTATTGCCTTCGGCCAGGCGGACGCCCATGCCGGCGGCGATTTCGTAGCCCATGCAGGAGAAACCGAATTCCAGGTGGCAGTTACGGTTCCCCGTGGCGTCCCAGACCTTCTGCAGGTCACCGGGTGGGCCTCCGGCTGCCGCGATGATCGTGTCGCCGGAGCGGGCATGTTCCTGCATGAGGCCGATGAGCTGCGGTTGAGTCAACACCGCTCCGGTGACCGGAGCGTCCGGGTGGTCTTCCGGACGGTAGGCGGTGTCGGCGTCGAGCCACGTGGAACGGATCGGATCCCACTTGGCTTTTTCGGCCTGAACCGTCTCCTGCCAGGCCTCGCTGGTGGTGTGTCCTTCCAGAGCCCTGGCAAGCGCTTCCAAACCGAGGCGGGCATCGGCCAGGATGCCGGTGGCGCCTTGCTTGCGGGTATCGGCGTCCACGATGTTCAACGCGGCGAACCGGACGTACGGATCCTGGAAGATCGACTGCGATCCCGTGGCGAAGTCCGTCAACCGTGTACCGACGCTGATCACCAGGTCCGCCTGCTTCACCAGGGTGTTGGAGGCGAAGTTGCCTTCCAGCCCGACGCCACCGACCTGCCACCATTCGTCCTTGGTCACGGCACCCTTGCCGCCGAAGGTCTCCACCACTGGAACGCCGATTTGGCCGGCCAGTGCTTCCAAAGCAGCGTGGGCGTCAGAGTAATGGATGCCGCCGCCAGCGATGATGACCGGACGCTCGGCGTCGCGGATGAGGCGGGCGACGTCGTCGATCTCTTCCAGGTCCGGCAGGGGCCGGCGGATCTTCCAGTCGCGGGGTTCGAAGAATTCTGCAGGGAAGTCATAGGCGTGGGACTGGACGTCCTGGGGCAGCGAGATGACCACTGCGCCAGTGTCGGTGGGGCTGGTCAGCACGCGCATGGCCTGCGGGAGCGCAGTCAGGAGCTGTTCCGGGCGGTTGATCCGATCGAAGAAGCGCGAGACTGGCCGGAAGGAGTCGTTGACCGTGGCATCGGCTTCGGTGGGGTGTTCCAGCTGCTGGAGTACGGGGCCCTGGTGACGGGTGGCGTAGGTGTCCCCGGGCAGGAGCAGCAGCGGAATCCTGTTGACGGTTGCCAGGCCTGCGGCGGTGACCAGATTCAGCGCGCCCGGGCCTATGGAGGCCGTGACGGCGAGGACGGCCTGGCGGCGGCTTGCTTTGGCGTACGCCGTGGAGATGTGGGCCAGGTACTGCTCATGGCGGCCCTGGATGAACGGCATGTCATCGGCGAGCTGGTCCAGTGCCTGGCCGAGCCCTGCGACGTTACCGTGGCCGAAGATGCCCAGGGCGGCGGGAACCAGACGGCGACGGACGCCGTCAGCCAGCGAATATTGCACCGAGAGGTATTTGATGACCGCTTGGGCGGTGGTGAGCCTGATGGTCTGCGATGGTGTGGTCATTGCCTTATTTCCGTTGTGGGGTGGGTTTACCAGGTGCGCCCGTGCAGGACGATCGTCTTTTCTTCTGTCATCTCCTGGACGGCGGAGCGGACGCCTTCCTTGCCGATGCCGCTGCCTTTCAGGCCGCCGTAGGGCATGAGGTCCGCGCGCCACAGCGGGGTCCAGTTGACGTGGATGTTGCCGGCGTCGATCTGCCGCATGGCCTGGACCGTGTTCGCGACATCCCTGGTGAAGATGCCCGCGCCCAGTCCGTATTCGTTGTCGTTGGCCATGGCGATGGCCGAATCCATGTCCTGCGCCGAGGACACAGCGACGGCGGGGCCGAACAGTTCGTTCCGGCTCAGCTTGGAGCGCGGATCCACTCCGGCCACGACGGCGGGAGTCACCACGGCGCCGTCACGGTCACCTCCAGTGAGGACCCGGGCTCCGGAGTGGCGCGCCTCGTTGATCGAGGCGTGAACCCGTGCGGCTTCTTCCTCGGAGATCAACGAACCGATCCGGGTGTCGTCTTCCTTCGGGTTGCCTACGGAGATGGCTTCCACCTTGGGAACCAGCGCGTCCAGGAAATCTGCTTCGACACGGCGGTCCACAATGACCCGCTGCACGGAAATGCAGACCTGCCCGGAATTGATGAAACCGCCGGCCGCGACAGCGGTGGAGGCCAACTCGAGGTCGGCATCGGGCAGGATAATCACCGGGCACGAAGCACCAAGTTCGAGCGAGAGCTTCTTCACTCCGGCGATGTTGCTGATGCGGGTTCCGGTGGCGGTGGAGCCCGTGAAGGACACCTTGCGCACTCGAGGATCCGTCACAAGAACATCGCCCAGGGTGCTGCCGGGCCCGGTGATGACGGACAGCGCCTCCGGCGGCAGGCCGGCGTCGACGAAGCACTGCGCCAGTTTCAGCGCCGTCAGCGGCGTAGCCCGGGCAGGCTTAAGAACGACGGCGTTACCGGCGGCCAGCGCGGGTGCAATTTTGTGCAGCACCAGCAAGGCGGGGTAGTTGAAGGGCGTGATCGCGACGACGATCCCCACTGGTTGCCGCAGCGTGAAGCCGATCTTGTCCAGCCCTGTTCCGGCGTTGGCGTCCAGCGGGAGGGTGGAGCCGTAGAGCTGGCTTCCCTCGTAGGCAGCCAAGCGGATGATGTTTCCCGAGCGTGACGCCTCTCCCCTGGCTTCCGTGATGGGCTTTCCCGTTTCAGCGCTAATAGTCTGTGCAATGTCCTCTGCCCGTTCATCGGCCAACGCCGCCGCGCGGAGCAGGATGTCAACGCGAACGTGCGCGGGGGTGGTCCTTTGCAGGTGCGCGCCGATCTCTGCCCGGTTGAGGGCATCTTGTGCGTCCTTGACCGTGGCGACGGGAACGGTGTCGATCGTCCTGCCGTCGAACGGCGAGCGGACCTCCTCTGTCCCGCCGTCGGTTGCATTGCGCCAGTTTCCCGCTATTAGCATTTCCATGGTTGCTCCATCCAGGGGTTGTAAACGTTTTGCTGATACTTCTGCGCTCAGTGGCGCTTGGCGTTGCTTTCGGGTGCAGCGTCGACCACTCCGGCCACTTCGGCTTTGACCTCGTTGAGTGCCTCGGTATGCCCTCCGAGTTGCTCCAGCTCGTGGGCGAGTTCGGCCAGTTCGGCGCCACCGGCCATTTGAGCCGTCAGCTCTTCCAACGTGATGTCCTTCTTCTCGTAGTAGCCGATGGACTTGCCTCGTTTGAGCAGCAGGAAGCGGTCTCCTACAGGGAAGGCATGGTGGGGGTTGTGGGTAATGAAGATGACGCCCAGGCCCCGGTCGCGCGCCTGCAGAATGTAGCGAAGCACGACGCCGGACTGCTTGACTCCCAGCGCGGCCGTCGGTTCGTCCAGGATCAGGACTTTGGCACCGAAGTACACCGCACGCGCAATGGCTACACACTGGCGTTCACCACCGGAGAGCTGGCCGATGGGTTGCTCAACATCACGAAGGTCAATGCCCATCTCGGCCAGTTCCTTGAGCGTGATGTCTTTCATCTTCTGGACATCCAGACGCCTGAAGGGGCCCGTGCCGGTGGTCAGTTCGGAGCCGAGGAAGAAGTTCCGCCAAATCGGCATGAGTGAAACGACGGCGAGGTCCTGGTACACAGCCGCAATACCGGCGTCGAGCGCCTCACGCGGCGAACCGAGCTTGCGGTCCTCGCCCATGATCTTGAATGAGCCTTCGTCGTGTTGGTGAAGCCCGGCGATGATCTTGATCAGCGTGGACTTGCCGGCGCCGTTGTCGCCCAGGACGCAGGTGACCCGGCCGTTGTCCACGGCCATGGTGACATCCCGCAGGGCGATGACGTTCCCGTAGTGTTTGCCCACCTTGTCCAGGGAGAGCAGGTGCACCGGTGTGTGCGTCAAAGGGTCCTTTTCGTCTTTCAGCAGGGTTTGCTGGTCGATTTGTTGTGCGTTCATGGGGCTACTTGCTTTCGGCTCGGCGCTTGACGATGAGGTTGACGATGGTGGCCAGCAGAAGCATCAAGCCGAGGAAGAACTTGAACCAGTCCGGATTCCACTGTGCGTACACGATCCCCTTGTTGGCCATGCCGAAGATGAAGGCACCGATCGCCCCGCCAACTGCTGAGCCGTAGCCGCCGGTGAGCAGGCAGCCACCGATGACTGCGGCGATGATGTAGAGGAACTCGTTGCCGACGCCTTCGCCCGACTGCACTGTGTTGAAAGCGAAGAGGTTGTGCATTCCCAGGATCCAGCCGCAAAAACCGACAGCCATGAACAGGCCGATCTTGGTCTTGGTCACTGGCACCCCCACGGCACGGGCAGCATTGGCGTCGCCGCCCACCGCGAAGATCCAGTTGCCCACACGGGTGCGCAGCAGGACCCACGAAGCCACGATGACCAGGGCGATCCAGATAAACACGGTGACGTTGACGTCGACCCCGCCGATTTTGACGCTTGAGGCGAAGATCGCCCGTGCAGCGTCAAACCCATCGATATCCGAAATGGAAGGGGTAGCAACTGCACCGCCAATGAGGCGGGTGAGGCCGAGGTTCAATCCCGCTAGCATGAGGAAGGTAGCCAAGGTCACGATGAAGCTGGGCAGCTTGGTCTTGACCAGGATCCAGCCATTGATGAACCCGATGCCCAGTGAGACGACCAGGGCGAACAGGACTCCCACCCAAATATTCATGCTGAAGTACCAGCTGAACATGGAGGCGGACAGTGCAGAGGTGATGACGGCTACGCCGGTGGAGAGGTCGAATTCGCCGCCGATCATGAGCAAGGCAACGCCCACGGCCATGATGCCGATGGTAGAGCTTCCGTAGAGGACGGTCGCCAGTGAGCTCGGCTGAAGGAAGACGGGTGCGATTGCGGAAAAGAAGATGAACAGGACGACGGCTCCAACGAGGGCACCGATTTCCGGGCGGACCAACAATTTCTGAAGGGTGTTCCGGGTGCTGACGCGCTCATCCGAAGGGGCGGTTAGGACAGCATTGGCCATGATTTACTTACTCCTTTGGCGTGGGATGCCGGGCATCTGGGGCCCGGCATCCCGACGATTTCTTCCTGCTTAGCGGATACCGGCCTGGGCGAATGCGGTGACGTCACCGGCGTTGCTCTTGTCCACCACGGCAGGACCGGTGTAAACCTGCTGTCCGCCGCCCACTTTGAAGCCGCCAACCTTGCTCAGCCAGATGGCGTCGACGCTGCCGTAGCCCTGAAGGTACGGCTGCTGGTCCACTGTGAATTCAACGCTTTCGTCTTCGATTGCCTTGGCCAGTTCGGCGTTGAGGTCGAAGGAAGCGACCTTGATTTTGCTTCCGGTCTCCTTGACCGACTTCACAATGGTGAGCGTGAAGGGAGCTCCGAGCCCGACGATGGCGTCGGCGTCCGGTGTTGACTGGAGCTTGGCGGACACCGTGGACGAAACCGAGGTCATGTCGGCGCCATTAACGTTGAGGATTTCAGTGCCCGGAACGTTTTCCTTGATCCCGGCGCAGCGGTTCTCAAGGCCTACGTGGCCCTGCTCCTGGATAACGCAGATCGGGTGCTTGACGCCCTCTTCGGCAAGCCGCTTGCCGACCGTCACTCCCGCAAGCTTGTCGCTTTGGCCAAAGTGGGTAAATGCACCCAGGGCCTTGGACTGGTCCTCGCCGGCGTTCATACTGACTACAGGGATACCGGCGTCGACCGCTCTCTTCACAACGTCTTTCAGCGCGTCCGGCTTGGCCAGCGTCACCACGATGCCGTCCACCTTCTGGTCGATCGCCTGCTGCACAAGCTGGGCCTGCCGCCCACCCTCCGCGTCTCCGCTGTAGAGAAGTTCAACATTGTCCTTCTTGGCCGCGCTTTCAGCACCCTTGCGAACGATGTCCCAGAAGGTGTCCCCTGCTGCAGCGTGGGTAATCATCGCTACCTTGATGCGGGCGGTGTCAGCTGCCTGACCGGCGGATCCACCGTCTGCTCCTGCGGCCTCAGTCTTGCCCCCATTTGCCGAACATGCCCCCAGGGCCAGCAGCGGGACAAAAGCCAGCGCAAGAGCGCCCTTTCGTAAATTGAACTTCGCCACGTGAAATCTCCTTTGATGTCGCGTATGTAGACCGTCACCCGTGCTGCTGTGCTTTGCGAACGCATGGTGGGAGGACGGAACAATCTCGATGAGAACGGATGTGATCCACCTCGCTTTGTGGAACGCTCCAACGCTAAATCAAGGCTTGACCAAATGTCAATGGAGCGTTCCAATTGAGTCATGACTTTCCCCAAGACACCACAATTGATTGCCTCCTGCTGGACCAGCGCAGGCAACGTCGCCCCGCTCAGCACTCCCGAGACCAGTCCCGTTCCCATTCAGGAACGTGTTGCATCCATGGCTTCTACCGGATGGGCGGGGTTTGGGCTCGCCCATGACGACCTCGTCGCCGTCAGGGACACCATCGGCTTCCCGCAGCTTCGGAGACTCTCCGACGACGCGGGCCTCAACCACATCGAAGTGGAACTCCTCAGCAACTGGTGGGACGACTCCCGCTCTCGAGAATGGAGGCCACATTTCGACCTTCTGCTTGACGCCGCCGAATCACTGGGTGCCAGCTTTATCAAAGTCGGCACTGCCATCGGCGATGGCCTGGAGGACTACAGCCAGTTCGTGGAGCCACTTCGGTTGCTCGCCAAGGAAGCCGCCGACCATGGAACCCGGATCGCCCTGGAACCCATGGCATTTTCCATGGTGGACTCAATCCCCCTGGCAGCCGACCTGATGCGCTCCGTGGACATGCTCGAGTGTGGGCTGGTGGTTGATTATTGGCACGTGTTCCGGCACGGCACCACACACGAAGAACTCGAGCAGAAACTCACGGTGGACCAGATCTTCGGGGTCGAGCTGAACGATGCCGACGCTGAAGTTCGCGGGACTCTGTTCGAAGACACCAGGGACCACCGTCGGCTATGTGGCGAAGGGGATCAGGACGTCACTGGCTTCATTTCTACTCTGCAGGGCATCGGTTTCAACGGCCCGTGGGGCGTTGAAATTCTCTCCGATGCCCACCGCGCCCTCCCTGTCCGCGAGGCTCTCGCCGTCGCCCACTCGACGGCGTTGTCATGCTTTCCGTACTGACAGGACATTCTCTGTCGGCCGGGAAGCGGATGCACCTCCAGTACGATTGGGGGCCGCTGTTGGGCAAGGTGATCGAAGTCCGACTAGATGACAAAGCCGTCCGCCTGGGCAGGGTTGACGGCGTCACCTCTGACGGCAGGATCCTCTGGCTCGAGGGCCACGGAGCCGAGCCGCGCCGCATGTTCGAACGTTACGAAGGCTTCACGGCATGGATCGAATACAAGTGGGAGTCAGGTGGCCCAGGGTAGGCCGCCGGCCGGAGGACTCCCGCGCACGGCGTCGGGTCCCGACGGGGTGAAGCTGCGCGTCGAGGTGCCGCTTCAGGTCTTGGCACCCCTCGAACGAGTGGGCGTGGTGTGAGGAAAGGGCCGCTACCGCTCGATTCTTGACTGTCGCCGGCATCGCCATCACTGCGGCGCTGTCCATGGCCGCGTGGTCCCCCACTCTTTGTTCGAGGCGACCATGAGGCCGGCGTTCCAGGAAGACTGTGCCACGGGACTCATTCCCGTGGCTCCTGGCTTCAAAGGACGGGCACAGCTTTCCCAAAGATGTGACACACCCGCAGGGCCAAGACTGGGTTTGCGGTCACACGGCCGTCCCCTTGCGGACCCCTTCAGAATGACGGGGCGAGGGGTTACATCAGGAGGCAGCAACCATGCCAAGAATCAATAAGACTTCGGGCATCATATTGGCGGCCATAGTCGCCGGTGGTGGGATCGGAGCCGCGACGTTGCCCGCACTGGCTGATAGCGGCAGCAATTCGTCGAGTTCAGCCAGCCCGTCGGCCGGAACGGGAGCATCCTCAGGGACAGACCAGGGAGCCCGCGGACCGCACCAGGCCAATGGCAAAACAGAGCAGGTTCTCACCGGTGACACGGCTGCCAAGGTGGAGGCCGCAGTGAAGGCAGCCCAACCGGATGCCACGATCGACCGGATGGAGACCGACGCTGACGGTGCCACCTACGAAGCACACATCACCAAGACAGATGGCACCCACGCCACTGTCCTGCTTGATGAGAACTTCACAGTGACCGGCACCGACACCCAGGCCAACGGCGGCAGAAGGGGCGGCCATGGACCGGGCGATAACGACGGCGACGCCGACGATACCGGCGGAACCACCACCTCACCCAGCCCCAGCGCCACAGGTTCCGCGTCATAGCTCTCCTGCATTTATGGCTGGTACTTCAGCGGAGGAACGGACGGAGGCAAGGAGGAAACCTTGGGTGCCGCCCTTCTCTGGGCGGCACCGCCCGTTGCCCGGCAGATCAGGCGAAGGTGAGCACGCCGCCATCCAGTACCTCGCAATAACGGGACGTGATGGCCTCACCGGAGGGGTCAGGCTGCTTTGATGGGAGGCTTGCCGTTCGAGGCCGTTGCGGCTTGGTTCTCGCGAGCAAGGAACGCCGATAGTTCGCCAATCGTGCTCATCAGCGGCGCCGGGAAGACAACCGTGGTGTTCTTATCGACCCCGATTTCAACCAGGGACTGCAGGTTGCGTAATTGCAGAGCCAAGGGGTGGGCCATCATCGTGTCCGAAGCATCCCCCAGGGCCGTCGCGGCAATAGCCTCGCCCTCAGCGGCGATGATTTTGGCCCTCTTTTCCCGTTCTGCTTCGGCCTGGCGGGCCATGGCCCGCTTCATGCTTTCGGGTAGCTGGATGTCTTTGAGTTCCACCAAGGTCACTTCAACTCCCCAGTCGATGGTCAGCACGTCGAGGATTTCACGGATGTCAACGTTGATCCGCTCAGTCTCCGACAGAGTCTGGTCCAGAGTGTGCCGGCCTACGACCTTCCGAAGCGTCGTCTGCGCAATCTGGTCTATGGCAGAGGCCACGTTTTCAATGGCCACCACCGACTTCACGGCGTCAACCACCCGATAGTACGCCACGGCGGAAACGTCCACGCTGACGTTGTCCTGGGTGATGATGCCTTGAGACTGGATGGGCATGGTCACTATGCGCAGACTTACCAGCGGCAGCCGGTCAACCACCGGGATGATCAACTGCAGGCCCGGCTCCCTGACACCAACAACTCTGCCTAGCCGGAAAAGCACACCCTTTTCGTATTGACGCACAATACGGATCGACAATTTCGCGGCGATAAGCAGCAGCACCAGAACAATGGCAATAACGACAGTAGTGGTGGGGTCCATCAGGATCCCCTCCTAAGGTAAACAGGACGTGCCGGGGCCGGACCCGGCTCCGTGGCATGTGTCCTTTATCCATTGTCCCCGCAAAGAACGCGAAAAGCACTGTTCCCGTGGCATCCCGGAACCGCGGCACGGGGATCCCTGTCTTTTGTCAAGCTTCGACGAGCTTGATCGTCTGATTCTCCCGTTGAAGGTCCTGGGACCAGTAGACCGGATCTTTAGCCATCAAAAGATATTGGGGCAGGAGTTCTCCGAAGAGGTCCGCCAGCAGGGACTTATCGTTCTCGACCGTTTGCCGGACAACATCGATGTCCAAAGGGACACCCAGCAACTGCTCTGCCGGGACAACCACTTCGTGGAAGGTGTCCTGATAGTGAAACCGGAAGGAATACTCAACAGCGACGTGCATAGGCCAACATCCCTCTCAATACCCAACAAACATACTTGGGCGATGATCACATGACAGCGGTCTTTTTTACAGGGTCAGGCAGTTTTCCGGCGGTGCTGAAGCGGGAGGCCCGTCGGCTGATGTGATGCGTTGCCCGGCGCCGAGGGATAGACATTGGGGTGGTGGGTGCCTGTTGCTTGGCCTGGGAGAAGAACCACTGTTTGGCGAACTCAACCATAGTCAGGTAGACGATCACCATACCAAGGAGGGCAAGAAAGAATGGTGCCGGCAACGGATCAAAACCGAGCCATGGCCCGATCGGCGACAGAGGCAATGCGACTCCCACTGCGACGACGCCCAGTGACGCTACGGTTAGCCCGGCCGAGGGTCTGCTGCGGAGGAAAGGTACCTTGCGGGTGCGGATGGCGAAGATGATCAGGGTCTGGGTGGCGATTGATTCGATGAACCATCCAGCCCGGAACTCACCAGGTACAGCGTTGAACACCATGAGCATCAGCGCGAAAGTCGCAAAGTCAAAGATCGAGCTGATGGGACCGAAAAGCAGCATGAAGCGTCTGATGAAGGCGATATTCCAGTGTGCAGGAGCGCGCAGTTGCTCCTTGTCGACCCGGTCGGTGGGGATGGCCAGCTGCCCGGCGTCGTAAAGCAGGTTGTTGAGCAGGATCTGGCTTGGCAGCATGGGCAGGAAGGTCAACACCGCCGAGGCGGTCGCCGCGCTGAACATGTTCCCGAAATTGCTCGATGTTCCCATCAGGACGTACTTAATGGTGTTCGCGAAGATCCGCCTCCCCTCCCCAACACCCGCGGCGAGGACACCAAGGTCTTTGTCAAGCAGGATGACATCGGCTGCGTCCTTGGCGACGTCGGTGGCAGTATCCACTGAGATGCCGATGTCGGCTTTGTGCAGGGCCAAGGCGTCGTTGACGCCGTCTCCCAGGAATCCTACGGAGCCGCCACTTTTGCGCAGCGCCGTGATGATTCGTGCTTTATGCTCCGGGGACACACGGGCAAAAATGGAAGCGGACCGTGCTGCGGCGACCAGTTCATCTTCGGACATCGCATCAATGTCGGCTCCGTTGAGGGTTCCACCGGAAACAATTCCAATATCAGCGCAAACTTTCTCGGCTACTTTTGCGTTGTCGCCGGTGGCGATCTTCACTGTGATCCGTAACGACTGAAGCTGGTCAAGTGACGCTTTTACGTTTGCCTTGGGCCGGTCCAGAAAGATCAGAAAACCCGCCAGGGTGAAGTCGTGTTCATCTGCTTGAGTAATTTGTCGAAGTCCAGGGACGTTGCGGAAGGCAACCGCGACAACACGGGACCCTGCGTCAAATTGTTCATTAAGCATCTGCAGCGCCGCCTCGGTCGTCGGCCGACACAGGGCAAGGATGTCTTCGGGGGCGCCCTTGGTGATCAGCTGTTCTCCCTGTCCGGGTTCGTGGACCAGTACGGTGGTTCGCCGTCGTTCGTGGTCAAAGCTGATGAGATCCAGACGGGTAAAACGTTCAGGGGTAAGTCGGGCCGCTGGAGGGCTGGCCCAGAGGGCAGCGTCCAACGGGTTTTGTCCGGCGACGGAGTCCTTGGCCGCACTGTAGTCCGCCTCTGTCGCCAGCAGTCCCATGGTGAGTACTTGGTCCGGGGTTGTTGCCGGGGCCACCGCCAGCGGCCCGATGTAACTGATCTTGCCCTCTGTCAGAGTGCCGGTCTTATCGGTGACCAAGATGTCCATGTCGCCCAGATCCTCAATGCAGACCAGACGTTTGACGAGTACCTTCTGTTTGGCCAGCAGCCGCGTGCCAGTGGCGAGGCTGGTGCTCACGACAGCGGGGAGAAGTTGTGGCGTGATGCCCACGGCGATGGCCAGGGAAAAAAGCAGCGATTCGATGATGGGCCGTTGAAGCAGCACGTTGATACCGAAGATCAGCGTCGTAAGACCGAGGGCTACCTGCAATAAGAGGAAAGAGAAACGTCGAAGGCCGAGCTGAAACTCCGTCTGTGGCTGGCGCTCTCCTAATCCAGACGCGATTCGGCCAAACTCGGTGCCGCTTCCGATCGTCACCACCACCCCGGTGCCACTCCCGGAATGCACGACAGTGCCCATATATGCGCATGATGTCCGATCGGCCAGCCCTGAGCCATCGGGCACAGGGTTAGGATCTTTTGCCGTCGGCAGTGACTCCCCGGTAAGAATGCTCTCATCACAAAGCAGGTCGTTTGTTTTCAGCAATCGCAAGTCGGCGGGAATCATTGTTCCCAGTCCCAGCTGGACGACATCGCCGGGCACAAGGTCCGTCACGTTCACCGGCAGGATCCTGCCCTCCCGGCAGACCAGAGCCTGGTGGGTGATCTGTGAGTGCAGTGATTCCGAAGCTCGCTCTGCTTTGAATTCGTTGCTGAATCCAAGTCCCACACTGACCAGAAGGATTGCCCCGATCACAATTGAGTTGGTTGCGTCTCCCAAAAACAACGACACTGACGCGGTGACGAACAACAGGATCAGGATGGGGCTCGCGAGCTGACGGCCCAACACACCCCAGGCATTGGCCCTGTGCGATAGAACCGCATTCGGTCCCATCATCGCCGATCGGGCCGCCGATTCCTGTTCCGATAAGCCAGCCGGGCCAGAAGCCAACCGGCTCAGGACCCGTCCAGCGTCAAGACTGGAGGCTGTCGCAGTGGATACCTGGAGGAAGCTCCTCTGCCTCCCGTCAGCAGCAGCCATGCCGGATCCGTCCCTTTTCGCCATACAGAGACCCACGGCTTATTGTTGCGTCCACACCCAGTCCCTGATTTCGGGAAGGTCTTCGAAGTGGTCCCGGATGTAGCGAGAATGGGCATCCAGCTGGCTCCTGCAGTGCTCCAGCAGTTGATCTGCCCCTGCAAAATGGCCACTTGCCCGGCCTAACGCTTCCATCACCAGGTGGTAGCGGCTGACCTTGTTCAGGACCACCATGTCGAACGGTGTGGTGGTGGTGCCTTGCTCGTTGTAGCCACGGACATGGAACCGTTCAGGATGTGAACGGCCGTGCAGGAGCTGGTGCAGTGCCCTCGCATATCCGTGCCAAGCCACCACCACGTCCACGTCAGCGGTGAAGAGTTCATTGAACTTTTCATCAGCCAGCCCGTGTGGATGCGCCTCCGGGGGTGGCAACACCATGGCATCCATGACGTTGACTACCCGGACCGAAAGCTCCGGGACGTGCTTCTGAAGCAGCCATGCGGCCGCCAATGTCTCCTGCGTGGGAACGTCTCCGGCACAGGCAAGGACAATGTCCGGATCCTTGCCGGCCGTCGTCGCGGAAGTTTCGTTTCCTGCCCAGTCCCATATGGAAGCGCCCGCGGCAGCATGCTCCCGCGCCTCTTCGAGCGTCAGGTACTGAGGATGCTCCTGCTTATCAATGACCACCACATTCACATAGTCCTTGCTTCGGAGCATGTGTTCGGCGGTGACCAGCAAGGTGTTTGCATCGGGAGGGAAGTAGACGCGAATGACGGTGCCGGCCAGTGACAGAACTGTATCGATGAGGCCAGGGCCTTGATGGCTGAAACCGTTGTGATCGTTCCGCCAGCAGGTGGAGGTCAGCAGCATGTTCAGGCTCGGAACCGGCTGGCGCCACTCCAGGTCCCTTGCATGTTGGAGCCACTTGGCGTGCTGGATGGTCATGGAAGCACTCACCATCGCAAACGCCTCATAACTCGCGAACAAGCCGTGCCGGCCCGTCAGTACATATCCCTCCAGCCAGCCTTGGCACAAATGTTCGGACAGGACTTCCATGACGCGTCCGCTGGCAGAAACATGATCGTCTGCGAGCGCGGCTTCTGTGGTGGCGGCTGGTTCGAGGAGGCATCTGTCGGTGGCTTCAAAGACTGCACCGAGCCTGTTGCTGTTGGTTTCATCGGGACAGAAGAGGCGGAATCTGGGGTCACCGGCAGTATCGATGTAGATATCGCGCAGCATCTCCCCCAGCGGTTTGGTGCTCCCGTGCATCACGCCTCCGCGGGGAACAGCTTCGAGGGCGTATCGATCGAGCGATGGTATTGCCAGGTCCCCGCTTCCAACCCCCCGGCTGGCAGGAAGCGCTCCCATGCGTCGGTCGCCGTCGGGGGCGAGCGCAGTCAGCTCGGCGATAAGCCGCCCGTCGGCGTCGAACAATTCTTCAGGCCGGTAGGAACGCATCCATGCTTCAAGTTGTTTTAGGTGCTCGGGGTTTTCCCTGACTGCGGCCAGCGGGACCTGGTGGGAGCGGTGGGTTCCTTCCACGGGCATTGCGTCCACGGTTACTGGCCCTGTCCATCCTTTGGGGGTGCGCAGGATGATGGCCGGCCATCGTGCGGGCCCGGTGACTCCCTCTGTGCGGGCATGGGACTGAATGGCCCGGATCGATGCGTAGGCGGAGTCCAGAGCTGATGCCAGAGCGGGGTGGACAAGGGTGGGATCGTCGCCGGAGACAATCACGGGATCCCAGCCGTGCGCTTCCAACAGCGACGCAACGGCCGTGTTCGAGCGTCTGCCCAGGACGGTGGGGCCGGAGATCTTATGGCCGTTGAGGTGAAGGATGGGAAGTACCGCCCCGTCCCTGAGAGGGTTGATGAACGAGGGCGCCTTCCAGGAGCCCTCGAGTGGACCGGTTTCGGCCTCACCATCACCGACAACGCAGGCAACGATCAGGTCCGGATTGTCCATGGCCGCACCGGTGGCATGCATCAGCGAGTAGCCCAGCTCACCGCCTTCATGAATGGATCCCGGGGTAGCCGGGCCGACGTGGCTTGCTATGCCTCCCGGCGTCGAGAACTGACGGACCAGTCTCCGGAGTCCCTTCAGGTCTTTGCCCACGGCAGGATAGACCTCCGAGTAGCTGCCCTCCAGATAGGTATTGGCGACGACGGCGGGACCTCCGTGGCCGGGACCGGCCACGAACAGAACTTCCGCACTCGTGCGACGGATGAGGCGGTTGAGGTGTGCATAGATCAGGGACAACCCGGGGCTTGTGCCCCAGTGACCTAAGAGCCTGGGTTTGATGTGCTCTACTTGCAGCGGCTCTCTGAGGAGGGGGTTCTCCTGCAGATAGATCTGGGCAACTGTCAGATAGTTGGCCGCGGACCAATATCGGTGCAGGAGGTCGAAGTTCTCGACTTCCGGCTCCTTGTCGGTAGTGGTGGCGTTCTCGTCCAGGCTCATGTCGCGGTCAACCTTCCGTAGGGGCAGCGAGCAAAGCCGCCGTCGATTCTGCAATGGCGCGTTCTTCGTCACTTGGTACTACGAGCACCGGGAATGCGGAGTCCTTGGTGCTGATCTTGCGGAGGCCTTCCTGGACGGCCATGTTGAGGTCCTCATCAAGGCTGAGCGCCAGTGGTCCCAGCCAGGCGACCACCTTGTCCCTGAACAGCGCAGAGTTCTCACCCACGCCGCCGGTAAAGACCAGAGCGTCAGGCCGGCCGACCACCATGGAGTAGGCCGCGATGTACTTGGCGAGACGGTAGGCAGCCACGTCCAATGCGAGGATCGCAGCAGGTTCCCCTTGGATGGCAGCAGCGCCAATCTCACGCATGTCGGCGGTACCGGCAAGCGCCAACAAGCCCGAGCGGTGGTTGAGCAAGTCATCAATTTCTTCGGCAGTCGCACCGCCGCGCTGCAGCAACAAGACAATCGAAGGGTCCAGGTCTCCCGAGCGTGTACCCATGACGAGTCCCTCCAATGGGGTCATTCCCATGGAAGTATCCACGCTCTTGCCACTGCTCACTGCAGTGACGGACGCACCGTTGCCAATGTGGGCGACCACCGCATTCAGAGACAAAACCGGAATCCCAAGAAACTGTGCTGTGTCACGGCAGGCCATCTCAACCGAGATTCCGTGAAAGCCGTAGCGCCGCACTGGATAGGACCGGTAGGCGTCCTCCGGAATGGCGTAGCGGGCGGCGAAGTCCGGGATGGAGCGGTGGAACGCCGTGTCAAAGACGGCCACTTGTGGGAGGCCGGGCCACCGTTCGGCGGCGGCATTAATGCAGGCGACACTGGCCGGGTTGTGGAGGGGTGCCAACCGACTTAGTTCTTCAATGGCGGCTGTCACATCCGCCACGACACGTACCGGGGTGCTGAACCGCTGGCCTCCGTGGACGACGCGGTGTCCAATCGCCTCCGGGTGCACCGATCCGAGCCTCTTCATGTTCTGAACGATCATTTCAAAGGCAGCATGCAGACTGCCGGGTGTGGAGCGGTCTTCCGGTGGCCAGTTCACCTGTCCGGAGGCAAGGATGCCGGCAGCCGGGTGGGTAACTGCTGTGTCACGGAGGTGGTACTTCAACGATGAGGAACCGGGGTTCAGCACAAGGACACGCATGATCTCCTCTCACTTCCGTGGGCAAGCTACGATCGATGGCTCTGCTGTGGACCCTAACGCACCGGGCCGCTCAGTGGGAGGGCCTTCCGGCCCTTGCGACGGCGGCTTGTCCCACCGATAGTGGAGTCCACCACAGTTGGCACTCCGAAGGGACGTCGGTTCGTGAAGAAACAGATCCTGGTTGCCCTTGACGGTTCCCGGTGGAGCGGGCATGTTGCCGACTGGGCCGCTGCCTGCGCCAGCTCCCTTGGCCTTGGCCTGACCATCGTGCATGTTGTGCCAGGCGAGTGGGCCTATCCCCAGCAGAATGATCATCAACTGGCGGTGAGGCGGGCTGATGATCTGCTTAACAGCGAAGCAGGACGCCTCGCTGTAGCCTTTCCAACGCTGCCCATTGCTACGAAACGATTGTCCGGCGAACCTGCCGAAACAATCGCGGACTTGTCACCGGCCTGCTCGATGGTGGTGGTGGGCACGGACCGCGGACCCGGCACTGAAGGGCAGGGATACGGCTCGGTCAGTTTCCAGGTTGCTGTGACCAGCAAGTGCGATGTCGCCGTTGTCCCGGGGCCGGCACCCCAACAGCGTTCCGGCGTTGTGGTTGGCGTTGACGGCTCCGCTGAGTCACTCGATGCCCTGGACCAAGCGGCCAGGGAGGCTCAACGTTTGGATGATGAACTGATCATTGTCCATGCAACAGGTCCCGAGGCCCGTCTTGTCGACGACGGGAATGTCCTCAGCTCGGCTGTTCAGCGGGTCAACCAGAAGTTCCCGGCCGTCGTCGTGAAGGAAGTACTGGATACGAGCTGTGGCCCCGGAGAAGCACTGATAGTTGCGGCCAGAGAAGCGCAGCTGCTGGTCATGGGCTGCAAGGGCCGGGGAGGTCTGAGCGTGCTGCTGGGATCCGTTGCCCAGCATGTGCTCCTGCACGTGCAGTGCCCCACCATCCTCACCCGACCCCACCGAGAGGTGGCGGGCGGCACCTACTGAGTTCCGGCGTCGACCCCTTCAGAAGCGTCTCGCTCAGCAGCGGATGGATCCAGCGGCGGCCACCACTTGGACGGCGGGCTGATGACGAACCGGCGACCGCTGATCTCCGTGGGCGTAACCCTGACCAAGACATCCTTGGCGCCGGGCTGCCAAGGGGACAAGCCAGCCTCCACCGCCTCCTGGATGTCTTCGGGCTGCGTGACGAATTCCGGGCTCCCCTTGAGGATGACGCTCCACGCGACGGTTCCGTATCGGTTGAAGCCATCGGCTTCCAAGGCAATGACCGCTCCTTCACGAAGGGCATCGAGTTTGGTCCCCGGTCCGGTCCTTAAGAGAACAGTTCCGTAGTTCGGGACGAAGTTCACCGGGAAGATCTCCGGTACGTCACCGTGAACGAGGGCGATCCTGCCAATGGACACCGATTGAAGGTACTTCCAGCAGTCGTGGACGCTGAGTTCCTTGGTGTCCTGATCCGTCGATGTGTTCTCCATGGCCCGAGCCTATCCCTTCCGGCTACGCACATATAGGGCAGAAGGTCCTTCCCTCAACCGTGCCCTTCGGCCCTAGACGCGGGCAGTTCCCCGGTGGAGTCTTTCATCGAACAGGCATCCCACATTGGAGAGAAGATGTCCATCGGGAACACACCTCCGGCCTCGCTGTCCGAGACCCCGGGCGCCAAGGGCCTGACTTCGCGTGTCGCCAGCGAATTGCTGCAAAGCGCCGGACCAAACATACTGCCCACCGCCAAGAAGGTCCCCCAATGGCGGAAGCTGCTGGGTGAACTGACGCACTTCTTTGCCCTGATGCTGTGGGTCGCAGCAGGACTCGCCTACGTGGCAGGGATGCCACAACTGGGCATAGCAATCATCATCGTGGTGATCGTCAACGGCGTTTTCGCCCACATTCAACAAGAACGCGCCCAACACGCTGCCGAACGATTACAAGGACTGCTCCCGGCCGACGTCACTGTCCGGCGGGATGGGCGGCTTCAGAGCGTGCATGCAAGTGCTTTGGTACCCGGAGACGTGGTGGTCCTGACCGCAGGCGACAGGTTGCCGGCAGACGTGCAATTCGTCTCGACGTCAGCATGCAGTGTGGATGAATCCATGCTCACCGGTGAGAGCGAGGCCGTACCCAAATCCGCGACGGACACAGCGTGGGGCGGCACGTTCCTGGTCAATGGCGAAGCGGAAGGGCTGGTAACAGCCACCGGGGCCAACACCAAGCTGGCTGCCATCGCAGCGCTGACCAGCGGCACCACATCTCCGCCAACTCCTTTGACCATGGAGCTGCGCAGAATAGTACGCCTGGTGGCCACAGTGGCGCTCGCCGTCGCGGGGCTGTTCTTCGTGGTCTCGCTCCTCGTCGGAATTGTGTGGCGTGATTCCTTTCTCTTTGCCATTGGGGTTGCGGTTGCGCTTATTCCCGAGGGCCTACTGCCCACTGTGACCCTGTCGCTGGCCATGGGCGCGCAGCGGATGGCTTCCCGGAACGCACTCGTCCGCAACCTCGAAGCGGTGGAGACATTGGGTTCCACTACCTTCATTTGCACCGACAAGACCGGAACGTTGACGCAAAACCGGATGAACGCCGTCGAGGTCTTCACTTTGGAGGGGCCGCTATACATCAGAGGTGAGGGCTACGAGCCCAAAGCCCTGGTGGAAGGTCCAGGACTGCCGGACGCGATCCGGGTGGCTTGTGCAGCTCGGGCCGCTTCGCAGGGACGCGCAGTGCTTCACGGCGATGAATGGGTGGCAAACGGGGATCCCATGGAGGCAGCGATCGACACTTTGGCACGACGCGTTGTGGGGAGTGAACCAGAGGATCTCAAGCCCTCGGTACGGTTCGCCTTCGACGCCGACCGTCGAAGAGAATCGGTGATCGTGGGCAATACCCTCTACTTGAAGGGAGCCCCGGAATCCGTCCTTCCCCTCTGCGGAGCCGAAGCCGCTCATATGTCTCAAGAAGTAGAAACCATGGCTGCCAAAGGCCTGCGCGTCATTGCCGTCGCCACGAGGGAACTGCCTGGAGCAGCCGGCAGTTGGCGCAACCGGCCCGCGGAGGAGGCTGAGCGGAATCTCGAAGGAATAGGCCTCATTGGCCTCCATGACCCACCCCGGCCGGACGTGGCTGATGTCATCAAAACCGCCAGGGGTGCGGGAATCCGCATTGCGATGATCACCGGCGACCACCCCTCCACAGCAGCGGCAATTGCACGGGAAATCGGGCTGCTGGGGCACCCGGACCTGGTCTTTCAAGGCGCGGACCTCCCCCACGATGAGCAAGTCCTCGGAGCCCTCCTGGACCGCGATGGAGTGGTGGTGAGCCGGGTATCCCCCGAACAGAAACTCAGAGTGGCAAAAGCCTTGCAGAGCCGCGGCCACGTTGTTGCCATGACTGGCGACGGCGTCAACGACGGTCCCGCTTTACGACAAGCTGATATCGGGGTGGCCATGGGGCTCAGCGGAACCGATGTAGCCCGTGAGGCCGCAGACCTTGTGCTCCTGGACGACCATTTCGCCACCATCGTCGCCGCCATAGAACAGGGCCGGGCCACGTATTCGAATATTCACCGGTTCCTCACGTATCACCTGACAGACAATGTCGCTGAACTCACGCCCTTCGTTATCTGGGCACTTTCCGGTGGTCAATTCCCGTTGGCCCTCGGCGTCCTCCAAATATTGGCCTTGGACATTGGAACCGATCTGCTTCCCGCGTTGGCCCTCGGGGCGGAGCCACCGGGTAAACGGGTGTTGAGCCGGCCTCCCGAGAAGAGGCATCTCCTGGATCGGCAACTCATGCTGAGGGTGTTTGTGGTGATGGGTCCGACGGAGGCGTTGTTCGCCATGTGCGCCTTCTCTGTGGTTCTCTTTGGCAGCGGGTGGAGCCGCGGAGATCCGTTGGACCCGGGAGTCCTGATGGGCGCGTCAGGGTCTGCCTTCACGGCAGTTGTCCTTGGCCAATTGGCAACCGCGTTCGCATGCCGCAGTGCGACGGCCCCTGCGTGGAAGCAGGGCTGGTCCACCAACCGTCTCTTGTTGTGGGCGGTAGGGGTGGAACTGGCGGCCTTGGCTCTGTTCCTCTACGTACCTCCCGTTGCGGGCATCCTGGGGCAGGCGCCGCCTCCCCTCTCTGGCTTTGCCGTTGCGCTCCTGGCGATTCCGGGCGTGCTGGGAGCGGACTGGCTCTACAAACGGCTGCGCCGCGGAGGCGCCCTGCCCCAGTGATGCAGTTTGCCGGATCCGTGCCCTTCGCCCCTAGTGGGGCTGCCCGGTGGAAGAGCAGGCTGGTCCCATGAATACACAATCGCGCTCTGATCGGATCGTTGTCGGCGTCGATGGATCCGAATATTCCTCCAACACCTTGCAGATGGCCGGTCGCATGGCAGCCGCTTTGGAAGGCCCCCTTGAGGTGATCACCTGTGTGGGCATGTCTGACTACTTCATGGCTTCGCGTTTCGAGCCCGAACTGACGCGGTTCACCACAGAATTGGAGAACACCGCCACGCGGCTGGTCGATGAGGCCTTGGAACGAGCCTTCGGTGCAGACCGCCCCGAGGACCTAAGCGTGACGGTCAAGTTCGGTGAACCAGCCAAGGTCCTCGTCGAGGAAAGCCGCGGCGCGCAACTGCTCGTGGTGGGTCGGCGGGGCTCCGGCGGATTCCTCAATCAGCCCATGGGATCCGTCAGCCGGGCTTGCGTGGCCCACGCGCATTGCCCCGTCCTGGTAGTCACTCAGGACGAAAAGGGCTAGTTCAACTCCTGCGCTTGGACAGCGGTGATGGCGACAGTGTTGATGATGTCTTCGATCGTCGATCCCCGGGACAGGTCGTTGATGGGTTTGCGGAGCCCCTGAAGAACAGGCCCGACGGCGGCAGCACCGGAAGACTGCTCCACGGCCTTATAGGTGTTGTTGCCTGTGTTCAGGTCAGGGAAGATGAAGACCGTCGCTTTTCCCGCGACAGCAGAAGATGGCAACTTTGAACTCGCGATAGCCGCATCCACAGCGGCGTCGTACTGAATGGGCCCGTCCACAGCAAGGTCTGGCCGTCCGGCCCTGACCAGTTCTGTGGCACGCCTGACCTTGTCCACCGCCGTTCCGGCGCCGGATACGCCAGTAGAGTACGACAACATGGCCACCCTTGGCTCGACGCCGAACTGCGCCGCCGTCGCTGCCGATGCGAGTGCGATGTCCGCCAGTTGCCGGTCCGTGGGGTCCGGCACCACGGCGCAATCCCCGTACACCAGCACGCGGTCCGGAAACAGCATGAAAAACACCGAGGACACCAGTCCGTTGCCATGCTGGCTCTTCATGAACTCCAACGCGGGCCGGATCGTGTTGGCCGTGGTGTGCGCCGCACCGGAGACCATTCCGTCGGCCTCCCCCAGGTGGACCATCATGGTGCCAAAGTAGGCACCATCGAGCATGACCTCCCTGGCCCGTTCCAGGATCATGCCCTTGTGTGCCCGTAATCGCTGATACTCCACCGCGAAACGCTCACGTAATGGCGATTGGGTGGGGTCGATGATGGTGATGCCTCCCACCTCGATGCCCTCGGCGTCGGCAAGCTCCCGGACCGCCGACGGGTTCCCAAGAAGCGTCACGTGGCAAACGTCCCGGCGACGCAGAATCTCGGCTGCACGCAGCACCCGGCTATCTGTGCCCTCAGCCAGAACGATGCGCTTTTTCTGCTGGCGGGCGCGCTCCACGAGGTCATTGAGGAAGCGCAGCGGAGTCATCGTGGCCGGACGAGGAAGCGCCAAGCGTTCCAGAAGCTCTGTTTCGTCGATGGAGCGGGCCCAGATTCCCAATGCCGCGGCCACCCTGCGGCTTTCTCCCGTGTGGATTTCGCTGCGGACGTGCGACACCCGTTGAGCCGCAGTGCAGGCATCCGCAGTTTCAACGAAGACAGGAAATGTCGCATGTGCCACCAAAGGCAGCACGTAACTGTCAGGGACCAGGCCATCTGTAAGGATGACGCCGGACGGTGTGGGCAACTCAGGGGACAAAGCCGAGGCCATGCAAGCCATGACAATGTCAGTACGATCCCCGGGAACAATCACCAGGTTCCCGGGCTTGAGTACCCGCAGGAAGTTCTCCACGTTCATCGCAGCCACGTTCACGCGGTTCACGTCCCGGTCCAGCTCTGCGCTGCCCGAGAGCCGTTCAAGGGACAATGACATGGCCACATCGGCCATGGTGGGCGCCGATATCTCAGCAACCTCGGGGATTACATAGCCCGGCAGGCTTCCTGTGGCGGTCCGAACCGCGTCCCGGGCTGCATCGACGTCTGCCGGCTGGGCACGGTTGACCACGACGGACAACACGGTACTTCTGGCTGCTGCGAGCTGCCGTGACGCGTCGGCTACAGCCTGTGCGGTTTCCCGAGGACCCAGGCCTTGGGCGCCGATGACGGCAAGGACCGGCAGGCCAAGATTGGTGGCAAGCAGCGTGTTCAGCTCAAACTCAGTCCCGGCGTCCGGTCCCCTCAGGTCCGAACCGTCCACCACAACAACGTCACATTCTTCGGCGATGTGCCCGAAATCCTCGAGTACCCGGGAAACAATCTCGTCTTCGCGGCCGTCGGCCAGTGCTGCCCGGGCATCGGCCAACGTCATTCCGCCCTTGCAGCGGGCTGGCTCCATCTTGTAAAGCCTTTGAAGCATCCGGAGTAGCGGGTCGTCGGCCGGAGCTGTTCCGCTCACGATTGGCCGGTAGAAGCCGAGACGACCTGTTCTGCGATGCAGCGCGTCAGCCAGGCCCAAGACCACAAGTGACTTCCCGGCTTCCGGTGCTACGGACAAAACATAAACGCCTTGGACCATGGTGTATCCCTCCGGGCAAATCATCCGACGCTTCACAGGTTCCACCCCTTAGGCGCACAACACCAGAGTCGAAGGTCATGATGGCTGCTTTCGCCCTCGGGACCTTGGACTCTGTTGGCGGCAGGGAGCCAGCTTTAGGCTCGGGAACATCGAAACCAACCACCCCACGCAGGAGACAAAGACCATGGAAACCGACGAACGTCCCGGAACCGTCCTATCCGAAGCCGACTCATGGAAGGTCCTGGAGCGTAACCAGCATGGTCGTTTGGCTGTCAGCGTTCTGGGCGAGCCGGACATCTACCCACTGAATTTCATCGCTCACAACCAGCGGCTGCTGTTGAGGACAAATCCGGGGACGAAGCTCGCTGAACTGACCGTTAACGAGAAGGTTGCTTTCGAAGTGGAGGAAATCGACGACGCCGAAGCCTGGAGTGTTGTCCTTAAGGGGACTGCCAGGGTGATCGAGTCGCAATCGGAGATCGACGAGGCGGACAAGCTGCCCTTGAAGCCGTGGATCCCGACCCGAAAATACACCTACGTAGAGATCACTCCCACCCGGGTCCACGGCCGCCACTTTGAACTTGGTGATGAGCCGGAACGGTACTGACGGCGTGGACGGCCGTGGATCCTACCGATGCTGCGGACCGTCCGGGGCCCAAGGCCCTGAGGGCATTGAGAATGGTGGCAAGATCCACCAGCTCCTGAAGCAGCGCCCCGGCGACGGCCGGAATCATGCCAAGCGAGGCCAAGACCATCAGGCCGAGGCTCAGCAGTATCCCAGTCCAAATGCTGGTTCGCGCGATTCGAAGGGTACGCTGCCCGATGCCAACCGCGCCCGCAGCCTTGGAGAGGTCATCGACCATAATCACCACGTCCGCCGACTCGCTGGCCGCAGTGGCGCCTTTGGCACCCATGGCTATGCCGACGTCGGCCGCTGCCAGTACCGGAGCGTCGTTGACGCCGTCGCCAACCATCATCACGGGCCTGAGCGGAAGCGCGGCTACGGCAGTAACTTTGTCAGCAGGCAGGCATTCGGCCATGACGTTGCTGATGCCAGCCTCCACGGCGATGTGTTGGGCTGTCGTTGCAGCGTCTCCGGTCAGGAGCATCGTTTCCACGACCCCGAGCCTCCGAAGTTCCGTCAGGGTGTCCTTCGCATTGGGGCGCAATGGATCCCTCATGATCAGAGTGCCGGCAAACCGGCCATCAACCCCGATGTAAATCCCGAGATGGCCTCCGGGCAGTGTCGTCATGTCGAAGCCGCTCACCAGGGAACCGACGTAAACGGGTTTTCCGACTACTACTTGGTGGCTTCCGCAGTCGGCCGTGACACCGTTTGTTGCATGTTCACTCGCGCTCGTTGCCGGTACCAGCGCCAGGCCGCGCGCTCGGGCTTCTGAGATGACTGAAGCAGCCAGGACGTGCGTGGAGTACTGCTCAGCGGAGGCGGCCAACTGCAGCAGGGCGTCTTCGGACAGATCCGAGGCTGAGGCCACCCGGATCCCGGCCAAGGAGGGGTTGCCTTGGGTGAGGGTCCCGGTCTTGTCGAAGACGGCGGTCTTGACCCTGCTGAGTTGCTCCAGCGTCCCCGCGTTCTTGATGATGATGCCGGCATGTGCGGCCCGGCTGGTCCCCGCGAGGAATGCGACAGGTGCGGCTATCAGCAAAGGGCACGGGGTGGCTACCACCAGAACCTCAGCGAACCGTCCCGGATCCTGGCTGAAGAACCACGCAGCGCCCGCCAGCATCAAGGCCACCAAGGTGAACGGCACTGCATATTTGTCGGCAAGCCGTACCGTCGGCGCGCGGCTCGCCGCAGCTTCCTGAACCAAGGCAACTATTTGGCTGTACTGGGAATGCGCTGCGGTGGCCGTGGCCTTCATCCTCACGGCATCGGCCCCGTTGATCGAGCCGCTGAGCAGCAGTTCGCCCTTGGTTCGCTCAGCAGGCAGGCTTTCGCCCGTCAGCGCTGACTCGTCAAAGATTCCGACGTCGGACAGCAAGGTACCGTCCACCGGAACCAACTCTGACGGTCTGACCAGCAGCACGTCTCCCGGGACCACGGCATCGACCAGGATATCTTCCACGGGCAGGCCAGGCCGTTCGCGGTGCGCGTTCCGTGGGGACCGGTCCAGGAGTGCACGGAGCTCTTTGGTAGCGCGGCCTTGGGCAAATTGTTCCAGCGCTTCGCCGCCTGTCAGCATCAACACCACGATCAGGGATGCCAGGTATTCCCCCACTGCAACAGTTGAGCAAATGGCCACTACGGCCAAGAGGTCTATGCCCCAGCGTCCGTGCAGGAGCCCTTTGATCATGATACCGGCCCGGTAGAGGGCGACACTGAGGGCAAAAATGCTCGCCAGCCCTTGCTCTGCCGGCACGAGTCCGATGACTGCCAGGACCGCGACGGTGGCGAGCACCACCAGGCTTGCTGCCACTAATGGAAATCGCAAGGCCGAGTGCAGCAGACGTTGTGTCATGTCCGCTGGTTCAGTCATGAGGGCTTCGGCTGAGAACCACCTTCAGTGCCCCTGTTTCCGCCGCCCGCGAGAACGTGTCATAGGCATCCATGATCTGTTCCAGCCCGAAATGGTGCGTTGCGAACTTATCCGCAGGGAGCTTGTGTTGAGCCACCAGGCGAAGCAGCATCGGGGTGGTGTTGGTGTTGACCAGTCCCATGCTGATATTGATGTTTTGAATCCACAGATCCTGGAGCGGCAGTTGGACGGGCTTTCCATGGACCCCGATGTTGGCTACGTGCCCGCCGGGGCGGACCAAGCGCAGGGCCATGTCAAAAGTCTCCGGTACTCCGACGGCTTCCATGGCCACGTCCACCCCGGCGCCATCAGTGAGGGCGAGAACGTCCGCAATCCATTCGGGGTTGCTGGGATTGACCGTGTGCGTGGCTCCGAAGTCGTGGGACTTGGCCAGGCGGCCCTCGTCTGGATCTATGGCCACCACCGTTGCCGCACCATGGAGACCGGCCGTTGCCATGGCCGCGAGGCCTATCGGCCCAGCCCCTACGATGGCCACGACGTCTCCCGGGGCCACGTGCCCGGCCTGGACTCCGATTTCGAAGGCCGTGGGCAATATGTCGGAGAGCATCACGGCTTCGTCGTCGGTCACGCCACTGGGCAGTTTGTGCAGAGAGTTCTCGGCATAGGGAACCCGGACAAATTCGGCCTGTGTACCGTCGATCAGGTGGCCGAAGATCCAGCCGGTTCCAGATTGTCCTTCGTCACCGAGGCAGTGGGAAAACAAACCCTTCCTGCAATTGCCGCAATGCCCACATGACTTGATACAGGAGATGATGACTCTGTCCCCCCGGCGGAGTGAACTGACTGAACTCCCAACGTCGGTAACGGTCCCCACCCCTTCGTGCCCGAGAATGCGTCCAGGCTGGACCGCAGGGACGTCACCTTTGAGGATGTGCAGATCTGTCCCGCAAATGGTGGTGGTATCGATGCGCACGATTGCGTCTGTGGGGTGCAGGATGACGGGATCCGGAACGTCCGTCCAGGATTTTTGGCCCGGGCCACCGTAGACGAGTGCCTTCATAGTGTTGATCCGTCCTTGTTGTGCCTGGCTGAAACACCGGGCGCGGGTGTTACTGGAATTCGCCCAGGCGGGCGTCGTTCAAGGGGGTTCCCCAGAGGTCTGGCCTGGTGGTTGTGAACCGCCGTCCGGTGACGGCATTCGGTGTTAGCCTCAGGTAGCAGTCCTTGGCGCCCGGTTGCCAGGGATCCAGTCCCAGGGAGTCGACGTCGGCTCTTTCCTTCCGGTCGAGTATCAGGTGCGTTTGCCCTCGGACAACCACGCTCCATGCCTTTCCGCTGAAGGTCCCGTAGCCATCGCTTTCCAGGGCGCAGGGGGTTGTCAGTGTGCTCCAGAACTTGGTGCCCGCCCCGGTTCGGAACACGATGCTGTCACCGTCCAGCACATAGTTCACTGGAAAGATATCGGGATGTCCGTCCACCAGAACGGCCAGGCGGCCAACATTGGTTTGCGCCAACAGGTCCCAGCATTCGTCCGGTGCCAGACGTTCGACGGCGGCACTTGGCTTTGTTTTCATTCCAAACCCGCCCTGGTGGCGTCGTCGAGCGGACTCCACCACGTCAGTGGGGGTGTCACTTTGAAACGCCGCCCGGACAACGAAGTGGGAACGATCCGGACAAAATGATCCTTCCGCCCTGCCTGCCACGGGAAGAGCAGCAGACCGACAGTGTCCAGCACTTCCTCGGTCAGCTTGATGCTCTCTGCTTGTCCCTTGACTACTACGCTCCAAGCGACGCCCGAATTCTGGTCTACTCCATCAGCTTCCAGCGCTACCGGTGTGGCGCTGAGGGCGGCGTGCAGCTTACTCCCCTCGCCTGTGCGGAAGACCAGTGTGCCGTGGTCAGCCTTGTAATTGATGGGAAAGATGTCCGGATGGTCCTTCGCCCAAACTGCGAGGCGGCCCACCGAGACGCTGCGCAACAGTTCCCAGCACTGGTTGTTGTCCCGGATCTCGGCTTCCGGAACCGTGGGTTTGTTCGTCATGGTTAGACCGTAGGTCCGGCTGCGCGGGGACAACAGGGCACAAAGGCCCACATGCACAATGTCCATGGCTGCCGCGCTGGCACCAGAGTAGTCTGGCAACAGGGCGCCGTCCGGTCCCCACAGGAATTCGGGCATTCTTCGAAAGGAACTGGTGAACGACTCAGAAGCACCTGAGCCCCAGCCCAACGTTGTGCCGCGGATCCGGATTGAGGACCTCCTGAAGGACTTCGTAGGCCGCGCAGGCGAGCTTCTCCAGGCGCAGGAAAGAACACGGGGTTTACTCGAAGCGGTTGTGGCAGTGGCCGAAGACCTGAGCCTGGAAGCGGTGCTGGACCGCGTGGTGACCTCGGCATGTCGGCTGCTTCAGGCGCGCTATGGTGCCTTGGGTGTCATCGGGGAGGACAACGCTCTCAGTCATTTCATCACGGTAGGTATAGACGACGAGCTCGCCCAACGCATCGGCCCACTCCCTACTGGACACGGTGTCCTCGGACTGCTCATCACAGAGCCGGCGCCTCTGCGTCTCCACGACCTCGGCCACCATCCGAAAGCCCACGGATTCCCGGAGCACCACCCTCCCATGAAGTCGTTCCTCGGAGTCCCGGTGCGGGTAAGGGATGTGGTGTTCGGGAATCTCTACCTGACCGAAAAAGAAGGCGGCGGAGATTTTACGCCGGAGGATGAGGACTTGGCCGTGGCGTTGGCCGCGGCGGCCGGCGTGGCGATCGAGAATGCCCGGCTCTATGAGGATGCCCGCCGCCGCGCCTCTTGGCTTGAAGCCTGCATGGACGTTACTGGAAGAATGCTAGGCGCCGACCAGCTGGGGAAGGGAGAAGACTCGGCACTGGACCTGATCGCAGCGAGAGCCCTCAGGGAGTCGGGTTCCCACCTGGCCCTGATCCTGGTTCCGTCTCCTCATGAGCCCTATGTAGTGGCGGGCACGGCTGGAGCCCGTGCCGCTGAATTCGCTGGCGCGTCTTTGGCGATGAAAGCCACGGAAGTGCAGGGCGTCGCAAGCACCGGGAAGGCCACTTGCCTTGATGACTCCAAGGATCTCCTCGGCCTCGCCGTAGAAGGGGCGCCGGCCCGGCTGCTGATCATCGACCTCAGCGCCCAAGGAGCCCATCACGGTCTGCTGGTCCTTGCCCGCGATCCCGGTACAGGCAATTTTTCAAAGACCGATGTGGAGATGGGGGCAGTCTTCGGTTCCCATGTGGCCCTCGCGCTGGCGCTGGAACGGATTCACCGGCTCCGGGAACAAGTGGTGGTGTTCTCCGACAGGGACAGAATCGCACGGGATCTCCATGACCTGGTCATACAACGGCTGTTTGCAGCTGGCCTGAGCGTCCAAAGCCTAAGGCGTTTCACAACTGGCGAGGCTGCCTTGAGCAAGATCGACTCAGTGACCGAAGAGCTGGACACAAGTATCCGCGATCTCCGCAACACCATCTATTCGCTGCAGGCCAGTACCCGTGAGCGGGAGTCGTTGAGCGGCCGCATCCTCCAGTCGATCCAGGCCGGCGCCAAGTCCCTGCCGTACGCGCCACATCTGACGCTGGCTGGTGCCGTTGACTCGGTAGATGACGAAGCCATCATTAAACACCTGCTGGCTGTCGTATCTGAAGGCCTCAGCAATGCCGTGCGCCACTCAGGAGCTCGATCCATCAACGTTTCAGTATCAGTGGCCGAAGGACGGCTGACCTTGGAAATGGTGGATGACGGATGTGGGTTTGTCGATCCTGCCCCGGGAAACGGTCTGGCCAACATAGCTCTGCGTGCAAAGGAGATGAACGGCACCAGTACCATCGCCAGCGGGCCTGGAAAGGGGACATCGATGACGTGGTCTGTGCCGCTGAGCTGATCCTTTAGCGCTGAGCTGATCCTTTAGCGCAGGGAACCGGCATCCTCTCCAGGTGCTTGAGCCATGAACACCGCCGCCTGGGTTCGGCGTTCAAACCCTAGTTTGGCCAGCAGGGACGAGACATAGTTCTTCACCGTCTTCTCTGCCAGGAGCATTTCCTCGCCGATCTGGCGATTGGTCATGCCTTGACCAACATATTCAAGGACACGGCGCTCTTGCGGCGTGAGGGAAGCTGTCCTGGGATCCTGCCTCTTCGGCGTCGTGAGGCCCTGGACGATTCTCGTCTTGACGGCTTCGTCGAACAACGACTCGCCGTGGGCAGCTTTGCGTAAGGCGCCCAGCAGGTCTGTGCCCCCGATTTCCTTCAGGACGTAGCCTGCAGCCCCGGCAAGAACAGCGGCGCGGAGGGCTTGTTCGTCGTCGTAACTGGTCAAGATCAGGCAATGCAGTCCAGGGTCCACGGAGCGAACGTCCCGGCACACCTCGATTCCGGTGCCGTCGGGCAACCGTGCGTCCAGAACAGCGACATCGGGACGCAATGCCGGAATCCGGCGCGTCGCTTCTTCCGCCGAACCAGACATGCCGACAACCACGAAACCTTCGCCTTCCAAGAGTTCCTGGAGGCCTCTGCGAACCAACTCATGGTCGTCGAGGATGAAAACGCGGATTGGCTCTCCGGGGGAAACGCCGGTGGCTTGACCGGCTGTTTCTGGGCGATCCATGATTCTCCTGTCTGGCGGCCGATGGCCGCAATATCGAGAGCTTTGTGTAGGCGGCTCTGCCAAATTCTTGCCGACTGCCTGCCCTGCCCACAAGGGCCCAAGGACCCTGCCGGCGCGTGTGACTTTAGGCCCTGTTGAGAACGCGCCTTTTTACCGACGCTGGAAGAACGGGAGACCCGAACCGCTCGCAGAAGGTGGGCGGCCCCGGCATCGAACAAAATGAAGGAGTATCGATCCCCATGAAGAAATGGACGCGTTGGCAGGACTACACCGTGATCGCTGCCGGCGCATATGCAGCTCTGTCTGTTCTGTGGACCACACAAACCGGGTCGTCGACGGCGATCATGGTCACGCTGGGCCTCTTGCTGGTCATTGGAGGAGCGGTTAACCTGGCGATGCCCGGAATGCCCGCCGCTGAGTGGGCGCAGGCAATCGTGGCAATAGCCCTCCTCCTGGCTCCTTGGTTGGGCGGCTTCACCTCCGCGACCGGCGCGGCATGGAGTGCCTGGATCCCAGGTGCGGTGGCCTTGGTGGTGACCGCTCTGGCGATCAAGCCAAGCACCGAGGAATACAGGCACCACCATGTGGCGTCTACGCCATAACACCAAATCACCCATTGGCGCCGCGCTACTGCACGGCGCCAACGGCCGGGCCTTGGTTCACCCCGTGGAGCCGTACCCTGCCCTTAAGGATGGAGCATCGTCATGGCCACCAAAAATCCCGCAACGCTGCAGTTTCTTGGCGCCACGGATACCGTAACTGGCTCCCGCTACCTTGTGGACTTCCACGGAACACGAATCCTGGTCGACTGCGGGCTGTTCCAAGGCTACAAACGCCTCCGTTTACGCAACAGGCAGCCTTTTCCTGTCTCCCCTGCATCCATTGATGCTGTCCTTCTGACGCATGCCCATTTGGACCATACTGGCTATGTTCCCAGGCTCGTGAGGGATGGTTTCGTGGGTCCCGTTTACACCACTCATGGGACAAATGAGTTGTGCAAGCTTCTGTTGCCCGACAGTGGACACCTGCAGGAAGAAGAGGCACGTTACGCCGACCATCGTGGATCGTCCATCCACACCCCCGCCCTGCCCTTATATACCGCGGCGGATGCAGTGCAGTCACTCAATAGTTTCCGCCCCGTTGACTTTGACGAGTCCTTGGACCTCGGCAGGGGCGTCGAGGCCACGTTCGTACCGGCCGGCCACATTCTGGGAGCAGCCCAGCTTCAGATCCGGGTAGGCGGAAACACAGTCCATTTCACCGGCGACCTGGGCCGCGACGACGACCCCCTGATGTACCCACCCAGGGAGCTGGATTCCGTTGACGTGCTTGTCACGGAGTCTACCTATGGCAACAGGACCCACCCAGCCGGTAGCTCCGAGGTGGAACTCGGCGAGGTGGTTTCCCGAGTGGCGAAGCGCAGCGGAGTCATACTGATCGCGGCATTTGCCGTTGGCCGGGCGGAGACACTCATGCTTCAGTTGGCGCGGCTTCGCCGAAAAGGCCTCATTCCCGAGATTCCCATCTATCTCAACAGTCCCATGGCAATCGATGCCTCCTACATGTACCAGCAGCACCCGGACGAACACCGCCTGCGCCCGGAAGAATTCCAGGACATGTACCACGTAGCGACCATGACCCGAACGGCGGACGACTCCAAGCTGCTCAACCTCAGAGGTGGTCCCATGATCATCATCTCCGCCAGCGGCATGCTGACCGGAGGACGCATACTTCATCACCTTGCGGCCTACGGCAACGATCCAAACAACGCGATCGTCCTCAGTGGTTACCAGGCTGCCGGCACCAGGGGCGCTGCACTGGCTGCCGGGTCACGAGAGCTTAGGGTCTACGGGCAGGACATCCGCATCCGGGCAGAGGTGGTCCAACTCGAAGGATTCAGCGCCCACGCCGACTCGGACGCCATTATCCGGTGGATGCGTTCAGCCCCCCAGGCACCGGGAATGACATACATCACCCATGGCGAACCGGAAGCCTCTGATGCTCTGCGCCTCCGGATAAAGCATGAATTGGGCTGGAAGGCACGTGTCCCGGAGTACACAGAGACCATTTCCATCGCCCACCCGGAATAAGGACTTCCGGCCCTAACCGGCCCCCGTGAACCCGGTACAAACTGGCAACAAGACCCCGGCCGACGGCCGGGGACCGATCAACGAAGAACGGGCCCAGCCATGAATGAAGCAATTGTCGTCGGTGTCAACGATTCCCCCAGCAGCGAGGCCGCCATGGGGTGGGCCATGCACCGGGCAGCCGTCTTGAAGCAGCCGGTACAGCTCGTGCATGCAGTCGATGACCGTTGGGTGTACGACGCTGTGGGGTACAACGAGTGGATCCGGGAATCCGGCATCAACTTCCTTGCTGCCGCGAAGGACCGGGCCGCCAAGATGGAACCCACCGTCAATATCACTACGGACCTCGTCTCTGGTGGGGCCGGCTACGCTTTGGGCAAGAGGTCCAAAAAGGCCGCCATGGTAGTCATTGGTTCCGGTCATGGTTGGGCTGGCGGTTCCCTGACAGATCGCGCTTTACAGGTTGCCGCCGTTGCGCGTTGTCCCGTAGCAGTTATTGGTGAGCACGACATGACACACCGCAAAGGGATCGTAGTTGGCGTGGATGGTTCTGAAGAGGCCACACAGGCCGTCGCGTTTGCCGCGGCAGAGGCCGACCGCCAGGGCCAAGAGCTGACTGTCCTCCATGCCTTCCTCACACCAGAACCATGGGTAACCCGCGGCGTACCCCACACCAACTACTTCGAGGTCATCACGGAAGAGGAGCGCGTGGTCTTGGCCGAGACTGTCGCCGGATTGGCAGACAAGTACCCTGATTTGGTGGTGCACCAGGTTCTGGACACGCACACACGGCCCGCCGAAGCATTGCTCGCGGCCGGGGCCACAGCACAGTTGCTTGTGGTCGGAAGCCGCGGACGAGGCAGCTTCAAACGCCTCTTGTTGGGTTCCACAGCGCACGCAGTTCTCACCAAATTGCCCTGTCCCACGATCATTACCAGGATCAGCGCGGTCAAGCACTCCGACTGAAAGCAACCGCTGCACCCCAGACCGGGGTCACGAAAAGTGCGGGCTTACCGGATCCCCGGTCAAGCCCGCACTTTTCGGTGTCAGCTAGGCAAGATATACGTGCTTGCCTGTCATGATGGCGGGCTGGATACAGATGAAGAGGCCTCTGTCCCCACCAGCCCATGGTTCTGCCGTCATATTGCCCCAAAGGCGCGTGAGTAGCTCCCGGTCTACCACATGGGACGAGGATCCGCTGACCAATACCGACCACCCTTCGCTTCGATCAGCCCTGGCATCGTCGATTTGGAAAGATGTTTGCATTCGGGCCACCGGCCCCCCAATTATCCCTTCCAGCGATGTGCGGAAGTAAATGGCGTGATCGTGAACCAGGTAGTTGACAGGCAAGATCATCACCCTGCCGTGGTGGACGAAACCTACTCGCCCTGTGTCATGCAACTGCAGCCTCTCCCAGCACTGCACATCACTAAGGTCTTCGCTGACGTGACGGGCACCATCGATGCGTACAGGTTCTTGGCTGGGGACACTCATTTCATGCTTCCTTTTCGGGGGTGTGTACTACAAGAACCGGGCAATGTGCGTGGGCGACGCAGGCCGAACTGACCGATCCCATCAGTAGGCCGCCGAATCCGCCATGGCCGCGCCTGCCCACGACCACCATCTCTGCTCCACGGCTTGCTTTGATCAGTCCTTGCCGGGGATGGCCCTGTTCCAGATGCGAAATGACGTTGTCCGGCACGTCGATGCCGAATGCCTTTTCGACTGACACCTTCAGGACTTGCCCGGCAGCCTCCTCAAATCCCGTGATCCCAACGGCCGCATAGCCCTCATAGACCGGCGGAAAATCCCAGTACGCAATTGCCTCCACAGTTGCCCCCAAGACGACTGCCAAACGTTGGGCTTCGCGGAGCGCCTCGATGGACGGCTCCGAACCATCCACCCCCACAACAATCTTCCCTGGTGATCCGTCCTTGCTCATCTTTGCCCTCCTGGCGCTTGTGACTTTCCTTCCTGTCAGAATGCCGTGAACAGACAGCATCGAACAGGGCCGAAGGTCACAGTGGAGACCCCGTGTCCGTTGCCTTCGGACCGAACCTCGTTTGAGATGAACAGGCTTCCCACCCCCTGACTGCAGGACCTTTGACTCTTGCTGCCGGATCTCATCTCCATCACGCTCATTGCATGGCAAACATGATGAAGGCGTGGTGGGTGGGAAGGCCAGGAAGCATTTCGACTCACCCGCTGGAGCAAGGGACCAAGCACGTGCCGATACCTGACGAGGGCGAATTGCTGGTCAAGGTCAATGTGTGTGGGGTCTGCCGCACGGACCTGCATCTGGCTGAAGGTGACCTTCCTCCTCGTCATTCCCGGATTGTTCCAGGTCATGAAGCTGTGGGAATCGTCGTGGGATCAGGCCCCGGTACCGGCAGATTCAAAGAAGGCGACAGAGTGGGCGTGGCATGGCTCGGCGGCACCTGCGGGGTATGCCGCTACTGCCGGCGCGACGCCGAGAACCTGTGCAGCAAACCGGTTTTCACGGGCTGGGACAGGGACGGCGGCTTCGCGGAAATGATGACGGTCAGGGAGGACTTCGCATACGCCATCCCTCCCCAATTCAGCGACGAAAACGCAGCGCCACTCCTTTGCTCGGGAATCATTGGCTACCGCGCCCTGAAGCGGGCTTCCCTTCCCCCCGGCGGCCGCTTGGGCATCTACGGGTTCGGAGGCTCAGCCCACCTGACCGCGCAAATCGCAATCCATTCAGGCGCGTCGGTCTTCGTCATGACACGATCGGAGGAGGCGCAGGTTTTGGCCCGAAGCCTGGGGGCAGAATACGTCGGCGGCGCATTCGACGCTCCCCCCGTAAAGCTGGACTCAGCCATTCTTTTCGCACCGGTCGGTGACCTGGTTCCTGTCGCGATGAGGGCGTTGGACAGGGGCGGAACTCTTGCGGTCGCCGGGATCCACCTCTCCGACATCCCCTCGATGAGCTATGCCGACGAACTCTTCTACGAGAAGCAAATCCGCAGCGTCACGGCCAACACCAGGGCTGACGGAACGGAATTGCTTGCCCTTGCGGCGAACATGCCCTTGATTCCCACCACCACGGCATATGACTTCGCAGCAGCTGACCAGGCACTGGACGATCTCGCGAATGACAGAATCACTGGAGCTGCTGTGTTGAGGATTTCATGACGGGTCAGCGTGCTCTGGGTTTGAGGTCTTCTGTCTTTTAGCGAACCGTTTCTCAAGCTTCGCTTCCGCGTCCTCGCGGCGTTTTCCCAGCCGGAACAACTGCTGAACCAACGGATTCTGTGGGATTGAACGGACTCTTCCGCGTTGCGGTTGCCGGCCCTGATTGCCCGTCGCTGGCTCAACCGCCCCAGATGGGCGTTGTCCGTCCGGATCCGGATTCTCAGGAATGCGTTCGATCTTCATTCGGCAGCCCTGCTCATCCGCCCATTCACGGGAACCCGGCTGCCTTCAGGTTTCGTGTCGGCTGGCGTCATAGGCGAACAGTGGTCCCGGACCAAGCCCATCCCTGCACACTCACGGACATGGGAGATGCCCTGCACCGCGGAGTCCTTGTCCACGTATGAGCACGACACTGCGAGCTCCCGCCCCTCGGAGTCCACCAGCCGGAACCTGACATTGGCCTGGCCGTCCGTAAAAAGCTCAAAGATCCCATTCATGGGGCCGCCCTTCTGCAAGTGCTGATCACGGCATATCGGTCTCCCTATGCCTTCCATCAGCATGCCCGCAGACAGAGTTGGGCCATAAGGGCCGGAAGTCCCGTTGCTTCTGGATTTCCGGTCCGCGTTGCAGGACATTGGACGCTGGAAGGCATGCCACATTACGGCAGACCAAAGTCCCCGCTATCCGAACAAGGCTTCCGCTTCCTTGAAGCGCGACTCCGGAACGGTCTTGAGATCCCCCAAAGCCGACGCGAGGGGCACGTCAGTGATGTCGGTGCCTTTCAAGGAGACCATGGTCCCCCATTTCCCTGCAGAAGCGAGACCCACCGCAGCCATACCCAAGCGGGTGGCAAGGACCCTGTCGAAAGCCGTGGGTGCGCCGCCACGCTGGATGTGTCCGAGGACGGTTGCCCTGGTCTCTATCCCGGTCATCTCCTGCAACAGCCCTTCCAACATTATTCCGATGCCACCGAGACGTGGCCGGCCAAAGGTATCCAGGCCCCTTGGTGCATACGGCTCCTCCTGTCCCGCAGGTGAAAATGCCTCTGCAACCACTACCAACGGGGCCCTGCCGCGCTCATGAGCCGAGCTGACCCAAACTGCTGTTTGCTCCAAGGAAACCCTGTGCTCGGGTATCAAGATCGCATGGGCGCCGGAGGCCATCCCTGCATGCAAGGCAATCCACCCGGCATTCCTACCCATGACTTCAGCAATCATGCACCGATGATGAGACTCCCCCGTAGTCCGCAGGCGGTCGATTGCATCGGTAGCAGTTTGCACAGCTGTGTCGAATCCAAACGTGTAATCCGTACCGCCCAAGTCGTTATCGATGGTCTTTGGCACACCGATGACGTTGACTCCCTGCTCTGACAAGACGCGGGCCGCCGCAAGGGTTCCCTCACCCCCGATGGCGATCAACCCGTCCACACCATGTCTGCGAAGTGATTGACTGACTGGCCCCGCTCCACCGTCCCTTAGAGGATTGGTCCGGGACGTCCCCAGCATGGTGCCACCCAGACCGGAAATCCCCCGCACCGCAGGCCTGGGCAGTGGGATAACATCGTCGTCCAGAACACCTTTCCACCCATCGCGGAATCCAACGAACTCGAAGTCGTGGCCGATTGTCCCCCTGAGAACTGCACCTCGGATGACAGCATTCAAACCCGGGCAGTCACCGCCACTTGTAAGAATCCCCAAGCGCCTCATGACCGGCGCGCCTTCTGGCCAGGCTTCATCCTGAAACTCCTGGTCTCCCCGGGAGCCAGCATGACAGCCTGCCCTTCCATCCGAAGAGAAATGGGGGCGGCATCGCCATCTTCGGACAATACGCGGAGGCGACCGTCCTTCAGTTGGATCTTCAAGGAATGTCCCTTGTACTTCACATGAAAGGTAACCGCGCGCAATCCCTTGGGCATGCATGGAGTGAAAGACAAACCATCCCGCCCCAACTTCAGACCGGCAAAGCTCCTCTGAACCACGTCTATTGAACCTGCCATGGCACCCAGGTGAATACCCGTTTTGGTTGTCCCGTGCTGGGTGTCATCGAGATCTGCGTCCAACGCGTCCCGAAAGCTATCCCATGCCCTATCCGGGTCCACGGAAGCCAGGACAGAGGCGTGGGCAACGCGGCTCAGAGTGGAACCGTGAGCCGTCCTGGCCAGGTAGTACTCAATAGTCCGGTTCAGTTGCTCGTTGGACACAGCGTAACCAAGTCTCGCCATGAACTCGCGGAGCCCCTCATGGCCCAGCAGATACGGCAACATCAACACGTCGGCCTGTTTCGCGAGTTTGTAGCGGTTGACGTCGTCACCCTCGGCTTCGAGGATGAGATCCAGGCGCTCGATGTTCTCGTACACCTGGCGGTATTTGTCCCAGTCAAGTTCTTCCAGCGCCTCGTACCCATGAAACTGGCTGATGACACCATCGGCGTGGAACGGTACAAACATCCTCCGGGACACACGTTTCCACAACGACACTTCGTTGGCCGTGATGCTCAAACGCTCCGTGAGGTCGGCTAACTCATGGCCCTTCAGCATCCCGTGAATCTCGGCGGCGCGTTCGCAGGTCCATGCCGCCATGACGTTGGTGTAGGCGTTGTCATCCAGGCCCGGATCCGGCTCCCCTGGACGGCGGGTGTGATACTCATCCGGGCCCACAACGCCTTTCAGGTGGAAGCGGTGATCGTTGTGGTCATAAGCGGCCATTGCAGCAAAGAAGCGTGCCACTTCCACAACGAGTTCAGCTCCCTTGTGCAGGAACCAAGCCTTGTCACCAGTGGCTTCAAAGTACTCCCAGACGTTGAAGGCAACCGCTAGCCCCACGTGCCGTTGCATGCTGGAGTGGTCCCGCACCCAGCGCCCCGACCTCACGTTATAGAGCCAGTGCGGAGTTTCCTCGCTGCCGTCGCTGCCGCTTTGCCACGGGAACATTGCTCCGGGCAAACCTAGCCTGTACGCCGCTTGCCTTGCTGCCGGGAGCCGCCTCCAGCGGTATTCGATCAGCGCCCGGGCCACCTCGGGGGTTCTGGCCGTAAGTACGGGCAGGACGAAGAGCTCGTCCCAAAAGACATGCCCCCGATATCCCTCGCCGTGCAGTCCCCTGGCCGGAACACCGGCGTCGAGCTCCGCCGAATGGCGCGTCAGGGTCTGCAGGAGGTGGAAAAGATGAAGGTTCATGACCAATTGGACCTGGGTGGAAGAGTCGAGTTCCACCAGGAACGGCCGAAGGGTCCGCTTCCACGCGGTCACGTGGGAGCTGAGCAGGGCTTCAAAGTTTGTGCCGGCCCTCGCAAGAACAGCCGAAGCGGCCGTAGCCGCGGACGATATGGGCTTGTCCCGGGAGGTCACGACGGCGGCAACCTTGGTTAGGGCGGTTGCCGCACCATCAGTGCAAGCAACGTCAAAAGTCAGGAAGTGGAACGCCTTGACGCTTCCAGGAGACCCGGCCCTCCCTGAGGTATCTGCATGGAAGGCAATGGCAATACGTACTTGGCTCTGGCTGGTTTCAGCTTCGACCAGAAGATCGCAGCTTGGGCCACCGCGGCTTCCTGCCGTCTTGTCGCGCAGGTGGACGTGGGTTCCAAGGGCCGGCTCGGGCAGGTTCGCATTTCTGGTGCCGGCATCAACGCCGGCCCGCACCGAAATTGTTCCGTTCCAGCCAAGTGGCGTCAAGAGGGTCTCGACAGCCAGCACGTGCGGCTCCGCCATGGACACCAGACGCCTTTCGGAGACGTCCAGTCGCCGACCGTCCGGGGACTCCAGGAGAACATGACGAATCAACAGAGCCTGACCCATGTCCAAAGTCCGCCGCTCCTCCACCAAACGCAATCCGCCCTCGGACCACCACGTGCCGTTCTCCAGGCAGAGGTCCAAGGGAAGGCAATCGGGTGCGTTGACCATGTGTTCTTCGATAACAGATTCCCCGCCGGTCTTGGCGACCACCCTGTTGTAGACACCGGCCAAATACATGCCGGCATAGCGAGACTCCCGTCTGCCCTCGGAAACAGCCCCCCGGACACCCATGTATCCGTTGCCCAGCGTCGTGAGGGCTTCCCGGTGCCCCTCGTGTTCCGGCGCAGTCCCTTCGTAGGTAAGCTGCCAGGGATTACTCATGACCAGGCCCAGGTCCAGCTCGCCCACATCGTTGAGGACCACGTGCGCACCAGCTGTTTCGAGTTGCTGGCGGGTCCCCTGCCGGTCGATGCCCACCACAAGCCCGAATCCACCGCGGCGCGCGGATGTCACGCCCGCCACCGAGTCTTCTATGACCACGGCGCGACCTGACGGGACCCCCAGGCGCCTGGCAGCCTCAAGGAATACATCCGGTTCAGGTTTGCCCGGGAGCCCCAGTTTTGATGCGACGGTACCGTCCACCACGGCGGCGAAGGTTTCCGTCATTCCCGCTGCGGCCAGTACAGGTGTGGCATTGCGGCTGGAAGTGACCACTCCTGCCGGAACCCCGGCCGCCTGCAAGCTGTCCAGCAGTTCCAGCGTTCCGGGGTAAGCCTGGACGCCCTCCTTCTTGAGGCGGGCGAGGTACGCCTTGTTCTTCAGCGCCCCAAGCCCGTAGGCGGTCCAGTCACCGGTTGCATCAGTTGGCGCGCCGAGGTCGACGACGACGCCCCGGGACGCCAGCAGGCTCATAAGCCCGGCTTCGCGGGGTTTGCCGTCCACCAGGGAAAGATAGTCGTCTGAAGTAAACGGCCGCGTGGGCTTGAGCTTGGGAAACCTGGGATCACCCACAATCGCCTCGTAAGCGTCCCGCCACGCCAGCTGATGCACCATGGCTGTCCGGGTGACAACTCCATCCAGATCAAAAATGACCGCATCGTAGGGGGGTCTCGCCGCAGCCGCCGTGGGTGATCCCTTCATGGCTCTACACTGGGTCCGGCCGTTTGAAGTGCTTTTCTGCAGCAGCTATCAAGGGTACCGTCCGGATGAAGGTATCGGGGTTCAGTGAAATCGAGTCAATGCCTTCTCGAACAAGGAACTCTGCAAAGTCCGGATGGTTGCTTGGACCTTGGCCACAAATCCCTATCCGGATTCCTGCTGCATGTGCCTTCCCGATGACCTCCGAGATCATGGTGGTCACCGCTTCGTCGCGTTCATCGAAGAGCCCCGCCAATTGTTCCGAGTCACGGTCTACGCCGAGCACCAGCTGGGTCAGGTCATTGGAGCCGATGGAGAATCCATCAAAGCGGCGGGCGAATTGTTCCGCCAGCACCACGTTGGAAGGGATCTCACACATCATGTAAATGCGCAGCCCTTGCTCTCCACGCACAAGTCCGTTCTCCGACATCGCATTGAGCACCTTGTCCGCTTCGTCCACAGTGCGACAAAAAGGAACCATGACAATGACGTTTGAGAACCCAATGACTTCACGTGCGCGTTTCACGGCCCGGCATTCCAGTGCGAAAGCTTCACGGTATCTCTCGTTGTAGTAACGGGAAGCCCCTCGGAATCCCAGCATGGGGTTTTCTTCGGGGTGTTCGAAGAAGCTGCCTCCGACGAGATGTCCATACTCGTTGCTCTTGAAATCACTGAGCCGGACAACCACTGGTTTTGGATGGAAGGGAGCAGCAATCTTGGCTATGCCTGTGGCAAGGACACTGACGAAATACTCCTCGGGGCTGGTGTAGTCCCTGGTCAGTTGTTCAATAACAGCAGATTCGGCGTCATCCATCACCAACTCGGGATGGATAAGGGCCATCGGATGAACACGGATCAGGTTGTTGATGATGAATTCCATCCTCGCGAGGCCGACTCCGGCCGCAGGAAGACGCCACCAGCTGAAAGCTGCAGCCGGACTGGCGATATTGACCATGATGTCCGTGCGTGTTGTGGCAAGGCTCCCGGTGTCCACCTCTTCTACGTCAAAATCCAGCATCCCGTCGTAGACGTGTCCCTCTTCTCCTTCGGCGCACGAGAGCGTGACAACTTCCCGGCCTGCCAGCGCGTCAGTTCCGTCGCCAGTGCCGACCACTGCCGGAACGCCAAGTTCGCGGCTCACTATGGCCGCGTGGCTGGTAGGTCCCCCGTGGTCAGTCACGATCCCTGCAGCCCTTTTCATCACCGGAACCCAATCCGGGTCAGTCATCCGGGTCACCAAAATGGCCCCATCCACAAACGCCTCAATGTCCTTGGCATCCCGGATGATGCACACGGGGCCCACAGCAATGGAATTCCCAACGGCGGCGCCGGAGGCAAGGACACGGCCTTCCTGCCCCAAGTGGTACATGCGGAAGAGCGTTCCGCTTTGTTGGGCCTGAACTGTTTCGGGTCGCGCCTGAACCATGAACAACTCGCCTGTGATGCCGTCCTTGGCCCATTCCATGTCCATGGGACGTCCGTAGTGGTTTTCCACGGACACGGCCCACCGCGCGAGCTTGATGATGTCGAGGTCCGGGAGAACAGTGGCACGTCGTTCTTTGTCGGTGGTTTCCACCATCCCCGTGGAGACGGTCCCTCCCAGGCGGTAAATCATTTTCCGCTCTTTGGACCCCACGGATCTCTCGATCACAGGCACCAGAGCGGGGTTATCCAGCAGCGGTTTGAACACTTGGTACTTGTCCGGGTTGATGGTTCCCTGGACAACGGTCTCGCCCAATCCCCACGCCGCGCTGATGACAACACTCTGTGGGAAGCCCGACTCCGTATCGATGGAGAACATCACTCCTGAAGCACCGACGTCGGATCTAACCATGCGCTGGACACCTATGGACAGTGCCACGTCCAAGTGTCCAAAGCCTTTGATTTCCCGGTAACTAATGGCGCGATCAGTGAAAAGCGAGGCAAAACAACGTCGGCAGGCATCAAGGAGCGCGCTCTCACCGGAGATATTCAGGAATGTTTCCTGCTGCCCGGCAAAGCTGGCATCCGGCAGGTCCTCTGCCGTAGCGCTGCTGCGCACAGCTACAGCCAACCGTTCCTGCCCGGCCCGTTCGCCGAGGCGCCGGTAGTTCTGCCTGATGCCCTCGATAAGACCGGCCGGAAATTCCCCGGCCAACATCGAATCGCGGATGGCATGCCCCGTCTCGCGAAGGGACACCCTGCCTGACCTGAGCTCACTAATGGAATGACTGATGACCGTTTCGAGTCCGTTGGCAGCCAGGAACTTCCTGTACGCGCCGGAGGTCGTGGCGAAGCCGTCGGGCACCGTGACCCCTGCCGAACGCAACGATGTGGTGAGTTCACCCAGTGACGCGTTCTTACCGCCCACTTCGGGGACATCCCTCATTCCAATGTCCTCAAACCATTTGACATATGACTCTTCGCTGGCTGGCTCCATGGCTTGATTCTGGGCGGTGCAGGACAGTGCGGGCAGAGTCTTTGGTCCCGAACCCCGGGGTGACTTTCGGCCCTGTTTCCTGGTCCCGGCACCACACATGCTGGGAGTGAAGGCAGGAGGCACACCATGGCGCTTTCGGAGTTCGAACGGCTCGAACTGGAGAAAATTTCAAAAGCTCTTCAGGAGGATGACCCCAGGCTGGCAGCTCTGATGAGCTTGGATAACCTGAATCGGCGCCGCTGGAAGGGCATAAAGCGAGGCGTCCTCGCTGCGCTCGGCGGGCTCGGATTGCTGCTGGTGAGTTTCCCCCTCGGCAGTCTGGCACTGGGCGTGCTGGGTTTCCTCACCATGGGTGCAGGAACGTATTGGGCAACCATTTTCATAGGTGACCGCCCTCTGTCCGGGAAGCTTCACGGCGGGACAAACGCCCACGAGAAGAACAGGGAACAGTCATGAAAGCACTCATCGTTTATGATTCCGGCTTTGGCAACACCAAGTCGATCGCTGAGGCCATTGCAACGGGTCTCGCCTCACTCGACGCGAAAGTGTTGCCCGTCGGACAGCTCCGACCCGACGATATCTCCTCCGGTGACCTGTTGGTGGTAGGAAGCCCCATCAATGGATGGCGTCCCACCCAGAAGACGATGGAGGCCCTGTCCCGCCTTGGTAGCCGTGGGCTCGCAGGGGTGGTTGGGGCCGGCTTTGATACGAGGGTGAAGTTGTTCATCCACGGTGATGCAGCCAAGAAAATCACCAAGACCCTCAAAGAGGCCGGAGCCAGCACTATTTCCAAGCCCATGGCCTTCTACGTCAAGGGAAGTGAGGGGCCCTTGCTTGACGGAGAGACGTCCCGCGCAACTGCGTGGGGTGAAGAACTCTTGTCCATTGCCAAAGAATATGGAACCCAGAGGAGTGCGTGATGGCAGGATGGCTTGACCCGAGCAAGATCATTGTGGGCGTGGACGGCTCCGACGCATCGGTGGAAGCACTACGCCAGGGACAACGCATTGCGCTGGCTCTCAATGCACCGCTTGAAGCGTGGGGGTGCTGGGAGATGCCGCTGGGATACGAGGGATATCTGGCCATGGGTGTGGATGGCTTTGCCCATGATGCCGAGGAACGACTCGATAAGGCAGTGGTGGAGGCTTTCGGTACTGAGAAGCCCAGGAACGTCAGTTCCCGCCTTGTTCAACGGTCTCCGAGAGCAGGACTTGTTGAAGGCAGCAAACATGCATCACTTCTGGTGGTAGGCCGCCGCGGTCACGGTGGTTTTGGTGGACTTCTCCTTGGCTCGGTCAGTTCGGCCTGCGTTGCGCACGCGCACTGCCCGGTTCTGGTGGTCCACTCCCCTGAAAAGGATCATTGAGATGACCACAGGACAGATGTCCATCCCAACAGCTCCAGAGCGAGGGGTGGCCGGCGCGTCTGCTGTGATCGAGGCGGTAGGGCTGACCAAGACATTTGGGAAGAATCATGCGCTTAACGGCATGACCCTGGAGGTGCCCGAGGGTTCCATCTTTGGCTTTTTGGGGTTGAATGGGGCCGGCAAGACCACCTTCCTCCGTGTCATGAGCGGACTTTCCCGGGCGGGTTCGGGTTCACTGCGCCTTCTCGGCGAAGACGCGACGATAAACGGGACCTCGATCCGCCACAGCATAGGTTACCTACCGGATGTACCCGCGTTCTATGAATGGATGAACGCACGGCAAACGCTGCACCTCGCAGGCAGGTTGTTTGGGCTTGACGGACCGGAGTTGGATGCCAAGACGGATGAGTTGCTGGAATTTGTCCGGCTCACCGGAATCGATCAACCCATCGGTAAGTATTCCCGTGGCATGCGCCAACGGCTTGGGGTGGCTCAGGCGCTGATCAATTCTCCCAGGCTGCTTTTACTTGACGAGCCCACCAGCGCCCTTGATCCGGAGGGCCGCAGGGAGCTGTTGGAATTCATTGGAGCGCTGCGCGGTAAGACCACGGTGTTTTTCTCAACCCATATTCTCAGCGACGTGGAGCGTATCTGCGACTCCGTGGCCATCCTGGACAAAGGACGTGTACTGGCCCAATCCACCATGGAGGAGCTGCGTTCCCGGCGTGGGCAACGGCGAATTCTGATCGATGTCAGTCACGGTGCGGAAGCACTGGCCAGAGTCTTCGGAGAACAGGATTGGGCAGTCTCAGTCCAACCCGGGCCGCGCGGTGAGATTGAGGTGCGGGTATCGGATGAGGAAACCGCCCAGCGTGAAATCCCCCGCCTGGTCAGCAGGCAGGGTACGGGTCTCATACGCATGGAAAACGCTGAATCCGGTCTGGAAGAGGTTTTCCTGGAACTAGTCGGCAAGAGAAACCAGTGAGCACTTTCACAGTTCTGGCAGCCAAGGAAGGCAACGAAATCTTCCGTACGTGGAGGATTTGGGTGCTGCCCGCAATAGTCATGTTTTTCGCGGTGGTTGGTCCGCCCCTGGCAAAAATAACTCCGGAGCTTTTAGGCTCCGTGACAGGGTCTGCGCCCGGTTCGTTGGCACTGCCGGATGCCACCTTCAGTGACGCTTACGGGCAGTGGATAAAGAACCTCTCACAAATCGTCCTGTTCACCATCATCATCATGTACGGCGGAGTGGTTTCCAGTGAGATCCGCGACGGCACCGCTGCCTTCGTACTCAGCAAACCCATTTCAAGGGCCACTTTCATAGCGGCGAAGGCATCCATCCATGCCATGTTCATCACGGTGGTGTTTGCCCTGGGGACCCTCACCACGTGGTTCGTTACCTTTTTGACCTTCGGAACCGCGCCTTCCGGGCAGTTGTGGGGCGCGGCGTTCCTGCTCCTGATCTACGGCCTCCTGGCACTGTCCTACACCATGCTGTTCTCGGTTTTGATCCCGGCGGCCGCCGGGGCCGCTGGAACAGGGTTGGGGATCTACGCTTTGCTGGCCGTGGGCGCTGCCTGGGACCCGCTCGCGACGTTCGGGCCGTCAGGCGTGCCAGGCATCGCAGCCGCGATTGCCGCTGGCCAGGAACATGTCTCTCCGGCTTGGCCGTCAGTAACAAGCCTTGTTGCCGCTGCCGCGGCCCTTGGCGTCGCTTCCCTGATCTTCAACCGGAAAGAACTGTAGCCATGAAAAAGCCAGGTCATATCGTCCTCCTTGTTTTAGGTATAGTTCTTTCTTTGCTCGGCTTCACGATGGCAGCGGCGGGTGCAGCGGCGGCATGGTTCGCCTCTTCCCAAGATGACGGAGCTTTCTTCACCTCCCCGACAGAGCGGTACACGGTTTCGTCCCGTGCGTTGGTCTCCCCCCAACTCGATGCCGTGGGCGAGGGCACCCCCGAAAGGCTTCCCTTCGACGTCGGAACCCTCAGGCTGAGGGCCACTGCGACGGAGGCCGGCCGTGAAGTGTTCATCGGCATTGCACCCCAAAGCGAAGTGGACGGGTACCTCGCCGGGGTGCACCACACCGAGTTGCGTGAAGTGAAGTTCCAACCCTTCCGGCCGGTTTACAGGGACGTTCCGGGATCATCCACCCCCGCAGCGCCCGGTGCCCAGCAGTTCTGGGCAGCATCAGCCTCAGGCCCGGGTGATCAAGAGCTCACCTGGAACATCGCGCCCGGCAATTGGACGGTGGTGGTGATGAACGCTGACGCCAGTAGCGGGGTCTCCGCGGATCTGCAGGCCGGTTTCCGTTCCGACCTCATCAAACCCGCAGCAATGGGCCTGCTGTCCGCCGGTGTGCTGGCCATCCTCGTCGGCGTTCCTCTGTTGGTGCTTGGCGCCGTAGGTCTGGGCCGCGGCGGAGGATCTTCCGGGCAGCTTCCTTCGACATCTGCGGCAGGGCACGGCGCATCGGCAGGCGCCACGAGCTCGGCGCTTCATTTCACGGGCCAGCTGGACCCTGCTCTGTCGCCCTGGATGTGGCTGGTGAAATGGTTCCTCGCCATCCCCCATTTCTTCGTGCTGTTTTTCCTCTGGTTCGCGTTCGCCGTCACCAGTATCATTGCCTGGTTCGCCATCCTCTTCACGGGCCGCTACCCGCTGTCTCTCTTTCATTTCAATGTCGGCGTCCTCCGATGGAACTGGCGCGTGGCTTTCTATGCCTACGCCGCAGGCGGGACCGATCACTATCCGCCATTCAGCCTCTCCCGGACCGACTACCCGGCGAACGTGGAGGTGGATTATCCGGCCCGCCTCTCCCGGGGCCTGGTTCTTGTAAAGTCCTGGTTCCTGCTCATACCGCACCTGCTGATCATGGGGGCGTTCACAGGCACGGCGACGTGGGCCTGGCGAACCGAGGACGGACCCACGGGTGTGATCAACGATCGAGGCGGCGGACTGTCCTTGCTGGGTCTGCTGGTCCTCATCGCCTTGTTGATCCTTTTGTTCACCGGCAGCTATCCGCGCCCCCTGTTCGCCCTTATCATGGGCATCAATCGCTGGGTCTACCGAGTGCTCATCTACGGAGCGCTGCTGCGCGACGAATATCCGCCGTTCCGCCTGGATCAGGGTGCCTTCGATCCCGAGCCACTGCAACCCCCGCATACTGACGGGACGGCCAGGCAGACGTGAATGACGCCGGGCCGGCAGCAGCCGCCGCGTCGGAAAGAAGCGCACGACGGCGGGTGGTCGCCGTCGTGGTTTTACTCGCCCTGATAATTCTGGCCGGAGGGGCCATACTCTTGGTCACTACGCAGCCACAGGGGGTACCAGGAGCGGTATCAACAACGTCGGCCTCGTCGATGATGACGCCCACCACGTCCACGGATTCACGTTCACCTGGACCAAGTGCGTCGACAGTTTCACCGGAGCCGGATGGATCTCCGAGCGTTGGGCCTGAGCCTGGTGAGTCGGAAACTGGTGGACCGTCGGTTGCAGCGCTGCCGGAGGCATTGTTGGGACGGGATCTTGAGGAACTGCCGGGGGCGGGGAACGAGGTAGCGCTGACCTTCGACGCCGGGGCAAACTCAGCGGCTTTGGCGAGCATTCTGTCAACCCTTTCAACAGAGCAAGTCAAGGCAACGTTCTTCCTCACCGGGGACTGGGCCCAGGCAAACAGCGCGAGCGTGGACCGGATCCTCGCCGAAGGGCATCGGCTGGGTAACCACTCCATGAGTCATAAGGGTTTCACAGAGCTGACGGATGCGCAGATCGCAGAGGAGATTCGCGGAGCTGAGGCGACGGTCCTCGCTGCCGGCGGCGATCCCCGGCCATTCTTCAGGTTCCCCTTCGGCGAACGGGATTCCCGGGTCATCGCCACCGTCAACAGGCTCGGCTATGTTGCTGTGCGCTGGAGTGTGGACACGCTCGGCTGGAAGGGAACCAACGGTGGCGCTACTCAGGAGACGGTCCTTCGGCGCGTTGTTGACGGCCTACGCCCCGGTGCCATTGTGCTGATGCACATTGGTTCCAATCCGGAAGACGGCACGACCCTGGATGCTGACGCGTTGCCGGGCATCATCAAAGAGATCAAGATGGCCGGGTACCGCATGGTGACCCTCGACCGCATGCTAGCTGGCTAGGGCATGGCAGGCGCTTTGAATCACGGCGCCGCGGACGCGGCGCATCATGGCCTGCCGGCACACGAGGTTGTTCTGCTCCTCGAAGCCGACGCAGCCCGTGATCCAGCTCGCAGGGCAGGCAGCAATCACCTACGTTCCGGTCATGAACTATCTTTTCCACACCGCGCCCCTTACACCCGAGGCGTGGATCGGCATTCTGGGTGTGGGTCTGGTTGCGTCCGTTGCAGTGGCCGCTGACAAACATTTTCGGCGCTCCATTATCTAGTCGACACATCACTATTGAGGAGGAACGATGATTCGAGTGATGCTTCTGATCGTTCAGGGGCTGGTTGCCGTCACATCAGTTGCCGGCGGCCTGGTCATGGCCGTGGGATCCTGGCCGGGAGTGGACAGGAGCGCATTGCCACCCGAGCTTCAACTCCCTGAGGAATACCTGAGCGGATCGCCCTTCAGCACCTACCTGGTTCCGGGTCTTCTGTTGGCAGTTGTCGTCGGAGGACTGCATGGGCTGGCCTTCGTCCTGCATCTTCGGCGGGGTGCTTTCGCATCCTTGGCAGCTGCTGCGGCAGGCTACTCCATCCTTGTTTGGATCTTCGTGCAAATGGCACTGATTCCGTTCAGTGCACTGCAAGCGGTTTACTTTGGAGCCGGGTTGGCGGAAGAGGGATTACTCCTGCTCTTACTGGGAGTCGCCGCGCGGGTGCCTGCAGGTACTGCTCTGGGATCACTCGGGCCTTTGGGCCCTGTTGGGGGCCGGGAACCGGCCGTAGGATCTCCCCATGACCGACAAAAACATAGTGCCTGAGGCGGAAGTACTTGAATCGGACGATTGTTGGAGGCTCCTCGGTGAGGCCAACGTCGGGCGGCTTTCTGTGATCGTCAATGGTCACCCGGATATCTTTCCCGTGAACTTCGCCGTAGATAACAACACAGTGGTTTTCAGGACCGGGCCGGGGACCAAACAGTGGGCCATGGAGGATGAGCCCGTAGTGGCCATGGAGGCCGACTCCGTCAGTGCAGAATTCGGGATTGCGTGGAGTGTGGTCCTCAAAGGCACAGCTGAAGACGCCGGGTCTGAAGGCCCCCGACTTGAAGAGGTCAGGCGTGCCCTTTTCCCGTGGCAGGGAGTGGGTCAGGACCACCTCTTCAGAATCGTTCCGGCTTCAGTAACCGGGAGACGATTCGACCTCTCGGCGCCGATGTCCCTGCGCACTCCGCTCAACGATGCAACGCGGGCCGGCCTGGAGTAGTCCGGTCAGCCTTGAGAATCCGGTGGCACCTCCTGGAACAGGAACTGTCTTGTCAGCGGACCGGCTCGTCAAGAGATTCGGTGAGCTGACCGCCGTCGACGACGTCTCTTTCGCTATCCGTCCCGGTGAGACCTACGGTCTCCTTGGTCCGAATGGTGCCGGAAAGACCACCATCATCAACATGGTGGCCGGTCTGATCCCCGCCGATTCCGGCTCCGTGGATGTGGCCGGTATCCGGATGGACCCGGCAGGCATTGCGGTGAAACGTCATCTGGGCCTGGTTCCACAAGAGCTCGCCATCTATCCGGATCTGACGGCCCGGGAGAACCTGAACTTCTTCGGTCGGCTTCAAGGTTTGGGCCGGAAGGAGTTATCCTCCAGGGTCAATGCGGTTCTGGAACTCCTCGGACTGGCTGAGCGGGCTGGTGAACAAACCAAAAAGTACTCGGGCGGCATGAAGCGTCGTCTAAACATTGGCATAGGTTTGCTGCACCGCCCCGGTCTGTTGATCCTGGATGAACCTACTGTGGGCGTTGACCCTCAGTCCCGAAACTCGATTCTTGAGGCGGTGGGAGACCTCTCGGCGGGGGGCACCGCTGTGCTGTACACCACCCACTACATGGAAGAGGCCGAGCGCCTCTGTGACCGGATTGCCATTCTTGACCAAGGCCAGATCCAGGCCGAAGGAACCAGGGACGAGCTCATCACGCTAACCGGCGGCGTGGACCGGATCAGCCTGGTGGGGGCCGGGCGGTCCGCAGCGGCCGCTGAAGCACTTAGCTCGCTCGACGGCGTTCATCGCGTCACCGATTCAGGAGGAACCGAGTTGATACTCACCGTTACGGACGGTGCAGCTCTCCTCGCAGGCATTGTGAGCACCGCGGTCCGCTCAGGGATGACACTGGCCTCCGTATCCGTGACGCGTCCGGACCTCGAATCAGTGTTCCTGCACTTGACCGGCAAAGCGCTCAGGGACTGACCGTGCGGGCACTGTGGACCATGGTCGGCAATGATTTCCGGCAACGCCTGAGGGATAAGTCCGTACTCATCTTCTCGCTCATTGTCCCCCTGGCACTGATGGGCGTGCTGAGCTTGGCTTTTGGCCGGCTGGGTACCGGCAGCGTCGACCTGCAACCAGCCACGGTCGTAGCCAGCGTCGAAGACTCCGGTCCGCTAGGAGCTGCGCTGCTGGACTCGCTTGGTTCGATCGAGGCCATGAAGGTCGCTGTCCGTGAGGTGCCAGCGGACGCCGTGAGCTCCGAAACCCGCACTACTGGTGCCGCCTTGGGCATCGTCATCCCGGCCGGCTTCAGTTCCGCCCTGGCTACAGGGAGACCGTCCACGCTCCAACTTATCGAAGGCAGCGGGTCCGTCCTCGAGACGGGTGTCCTGATCTCGATCGTCACCGGAATCGTAGACCAGTTCACCGCTGCGTCAGTAACGGAGGCGGCCGCAAAACTGGGTGGAGTCCCCCCTGATGCGGCGGCAGGCATTGGGCGGATCGCGGTGGTTGGCGAACCGATTCTCCATATCACGGAAGGAACCGTGCCAGCTGGGCAGTTGTCGCTTCGAGCCGGTTTGGTGGCCGGTCAAACGGGGTTGTTTCTTTTGTTCACGGTAGGGTTCGGCGTCCTTGGACTGTTGGCGGAGAAGGAACAAGGAACCCTCGGCCGGATCAGGTCCACCGCTGTGCCGCAATGGACCATTGTCGCCGCCAAAGCGGCTGTTGGTTTTTCTTTGGGAGTCGCCGCAAGTGCGGTGCTGCTTGCCAGCGGCACGCTCCTCTTCGGCGTTAACTTCGGTTCCCCGTCCGTTGTGGGTTTGTTGGTCCTCGGGGCAGCGGCGGCGGCCACCAGCTTGACCTTTATTGTGGCCAAGGTGGTTCGGACAGCCGAACAAGCCAATGTGGCGCAATCCATTGTTGCTATGGTGTTGGGTATAGCGGGAGGTGCCTTCTTTCCCATCCAAGCGTCGGGTTTCATGGCCGTGCTGATGGACCTGAACCCTGTGGGAGCGTTCATCCGTGGCCTGGGAATCTCGGCCGGTGGCGGCGGCATCACAGAAATCGCCATGCCCCTGATAGCGATGTGGGGATTCGCGCTTGTGTGCGTCCTTGTCTCCCGTTTCCTGCCGGACCGGGGAGCCAGGTCGTGAAAGCGATCCTGGCCATCGCCGGCGTCGAGGTGCGGCGTTTCCTGCGCGACCGTTCCAATATCTTCTTCGTCTTCATCTTCCCGCTCCTGTTGATCCTGTTGCTGGGCACCCAGTTCGGCTCCAGCAGCGCAGAAACCCGGGTGGCCTTGGCGGGAGGGTCCGGAACAGCGCTACTAACCGCTCTGACAGAACAATTGGAAGCCGACGGCATGCAGGTGGAGTCCGGCACCGCTCAAGTGGTGCGCGAACAGCTGGGGCGCGGAAGGGCCGACGTCGGGCTCATTATCAGCAACGAAGCCGCCACCGCATTCAACGACGAACGCCGGACGGAGCTGGAGATTCTGACAGCGTCGCAGGCGTCCGCACAAGCCGCCCTGCAGCAAGTCAGGGGTTCCCTGCAGGCCATCAGCATGCGACACAGCCAGCTCGCGGCCTTGGAACAGGGCGGACTGGCAGCAGAGGCCGCAAAGGCCGCCTTGACGCACGCACGGGAAGCTGTCCAGGCACCCCGGGTAGACATTCTTGACACCGACAACACCGCAAAAGAATTCCGTGGACTTGGGGTTTTCGATCTTGGAGCGGTGCAGCAGCTGCTGCTTTTCATCTTCCTCAGCTCCTTGACTGGATCCGCCACGCTGATCCAGGCCCGCCGCTTCGGTGTCATCTCGCGCACCTTGGCAGCACCCGTATCCAGCCGTCAAACGATCGCCGGCCAGGCAGTGGGAAGGTTTGGGATCGCATCGGTGCAAGGTGCGTACATCCTGGTTGGCACTGCCTTGCTCTTCGGCGTCGATTGGGGCAACTTATGGCTCACCGCACTGGTCTTGGTGGCCTTCAGCGGCGTGGCCGCAGCAGGCGCCATGATTATCGGCTCGCTCTTGGATCACGACGGCGCGGCAACAGGTATCGGAATAGGCTCAGGTCTCGTTTTGGCTGGGTTGGGAGGCTGCATGGTGCCACCGGAGTTCTTCGCCGAACCGCTGCAGTCATTTTCGTGGCTTACTCCCCATCGCTGGGCCTATGACGCTTTGGCCGCCATCCAACGTCGGGATGCTGCCTTCACTGACATTCTGCCTTCTTTGGGTGTCCTGGCAGTGATGGCCGCGTTACTCCTTTTATGCGGGGCGTGGCTCCTGCGGCGCAGCCTCCAAAGGGCCCTATGAGCACAGATTTACCGCCGGACGTGGTTTCCTTCTTTGCTGGATCTCCTCAAGGTCTTGCCATTTGCGAGGCGGTCCTTGCCATCGCCAGTGGCCTCGGCGACGTACACATCCGCGTCTCGAAGAGCCAGATCGCCCTACGGCGGCACCGTGGCTTCGCCTACTTGTGGCGGCCGGGACAGTATGTTCATTCGAGGGTGCCGGCCGTGTTGTCATTGGCTTTGCCTTTCGAACTCGACTCCCCCAGGTTCAAAGAAATCGTTCACCCCGCTCCTTCCGTGTGGATGCATCACGTGGAACTTGACGATCACACCATGGTTGATGCCGAAGTGCGGCAATGGATCACGCAGGCCTTTGAGGCCGCATAGGTGAATTGCCGCAGGTGCCAACCTGAGCGCCGCCTCTTTAGGGTCGTTTGACCCTACTGCTGCCAGCCCACTGGGGGAAATCTTGAACTATGAGCATTCTCGACCAGCAACCCGCCCTGATTCGAACCACCGACCAGCCCACCGCAGTGGTCCGCGAGCGCGTCCCCATGGCAAATCTAAGGGAATTCTTCGGCCGTGCGTTTGGGGCAGTCATGGCCGCCGCTCAGGCCCAGAACACCAGCCCCACCGGACCGCCGTTCGCCATGTACCACGGGATGCCAACCGACACGGTGGAAGTTGAAGCGGGCTTCGCCGTGAGCCCTGATTTCTCCGCGACGGGCGAGGTTATCAGTGGCCTGCTGCCGGCGTCGGACGCCATCGAAGCCGTGCACAAGGGACCTTACGACACCCTGGAGCGGACCTACGCGCTCATCCTGGAGCGTATGAGCGCAGAAGGAATGACACCTTCAGAGACCATGTGGGAGTTCTATTTGAGCGATCCCGGACAAGAGCCGGATCCGGCCAAATGGCAGACCCGGGTTGTTTGGCCCATCATCTGAGCAGAGAGCAGGCAGCATCATGAGCGCTGACAACGTCATAGCCGTGGGCATCAAGGACTCCACCCAGAGCGAAGCAGCTCTGATGTGGGCTGGACGTCGGGCCGAGCAACTTCGGGTGCCGCTGACCATAGTGCATGTGGTTGATGACGGGTGGCTGATTGAACCTTCATCGTGGAGGGATTCATTCAAGCGTTCCGGCGAGAAGCTGTTGGAGGCTGCATCTGCCCGAATCGGCGAGCTATTCCAGATCGAAGTCACCACCGAACTGTTGGTCGGGAGTGTGGCCGCATCTTTGGGGCAGTACGCCCGGAACACCTCGCTTATGGTCGTCGCTTCGGGTAGTCCCCACCTTGGCGGCACCTTGACGGACCGCGCCCTTCAGATAGCAAGCGCTTCGAAAGGACCTGTAGCCGTTGTTGGAGGGACAGCCGATTATCAGGACAGGCAGGGAGTCATTGTCGGTGTGGATGGTTCCGAGCATTCACTCAACGCCGTGGCTTTCGCCGCCGCAGAGGCAGATCGGGACGGGCAGGAACTCACGGTACTCCATGCGTACAATGCGCCCCAGCCGTCCACCGACGCCGGGTTGGCACCAGCCGAACTCAGGCGGCTTATCAACGACCAAGAGCGCCTCATCCTGGCGGAGACTATTGCCGGACTGAGCGTCTCGTATCCCGATCTGCCTGTAAAGAAGGTATCGGAGCCCCATAAGGAGCCGGTCCGGGCCTTGGTGGAAGCCTCAGTAAACGCAAGGCTGCTTGTTCTGGGTAGTCGGGGGCGGGGTGGATTTTCGCGACTGCTTTTGGGCTCCACCGCGCACGGTGTCTTGACGCATATAGCTTGCCCAACCATCGTCATTCCACCAGAGGACGCTTCGGAGCAGCCTTAGCCACAAGTGAAGCCCAGACGGCGACCTGGAATGCGTCAGACAGGTACCACGGCTGGTTGATGAGCTCCGCGGCCCGCCGTTATGGCTGTACACCACAGCCTTGGTCGGCTCATGGAACCCAGTCTCTCTAGTGCTCTGACCATGTTCACTGAACCCTCAAATTGCGTTCCACCCGTTGTCCGAGGCAAGAACCACACCATTGATGTTGGAACCGTCCCTGCTCAAGAGGAAGGTGATCCCTGCGGCGAGCTCGCTGGCCTCAGCAATGGGCGGTACATTGACCTGCATCAAGGGACCAAGCACCTCAGCTGCAAGCTGGGACTTGAACTCGGCATGGATGTTCGTTCTGGTGCCGCCAGGAGCCACTGCGTTGACACGTATGCCGCGGCGTCCGTACATGATGGCTGAATTGCGTGTCAGGCCGATGACAGCATGCTTTGAGACCGTATACGCAGCACCGGCCGCTGAGCCCCTCAGGCCTGCTTCGGACGAGACATTCACGATGGAACCATTGCCCGCTGCCAACATGGCCGGCACCACCGCCCTCATCAGGCGCATCATCGATGTTAGGTTGACGTCCAGAACGTGCGCCCAAGTATCGTCATCGAGCTCATGCACCGGCTGGAAACTATCCATGATTCCCGCCACATTAGCCAGTGCGTCAATCCGTTCGCCCGCGGCGGCCACCACACGCTGCACGGCCTCCTCAGTGCTGATGTCACCCGCCACCGGTATAAGGCCAAGTTCCGCATGCTCGGTCTTCAGCTTGCTGAGGCCCTCTTCGCTGCGGTCGCTGGCCACTACCCTGCCACCCTCACGTGCTACTCGCAGCGCAGTGGCCAGCCCTATGCCGGAGGCCGCCCCAGTCACGATAACGGTCTGTCCGTCGAACCTTCGGGGCGTAATGTTTTCCTGCCAGGCGCTCATTGGAGTCTCCTCGTTGTAGACGTGGATATTGGTCCCCGGCCCACCCCTGCCTTGTTTGAACAATGTTGGGGCATGGTACAAGCAGGACCGGAATGGCCTCAATGAGATCAGGATGGTGTCCGGCACAGAACCTGTAACAGGGCCAAAAGTCCCTGCACAAGGCAAGACCCCCATCTCATGATGTGTCAGCCTTGGTCAGCCCGTGCCGCTTCTGCTTCGTAGTTCACCACGTAGCCGACCGTAGCAACCGGGTAGTCGCCCCGCGGAGTGTCGACGCCGTGGGATTCGGCCGCAATGTAGCAGCAATGCCGAGGGAACCATTCGGGACGCCAATGGCCGCTGCCGCTGAAATCTGCCGCCCCCGGGACAGGCCTTCCTGGTCACGACAGCGGGGTGGGACACCGCACCTGCCGCCGTCGTCCCTTGATCCCGGGCTACTTCGTGAGTGCTACCTCCAACCAATTCCTCAACACCGGCGCGGGAGCCGCCCCGGCCCGCCTCGCGACGACCTTGCCGTCAACTATCACCATCAACGTTGGCACGGCCTTTATGTCGAATCTGGCGGAAAGCTGCGGCGTCTGGTCCACATCGACCTTCACGAGTTTGATATGCCCAGCGCGTTCATGGGCCAACTTGTCCAACACAGGGCTCACCATCCGGCACGGGCCGCACCATACCGCCCAAAAGTCCACCAATACCGGAACGCCGGGCCGTTCGGCGATCGCACTGAAGTCGGCGTCGCCCGCCTCAACCACCCAAGGAAGATCCCGGTGGCAGTTCCCGCAGCGTGGCCGGCCGTCGGCCACAGCCGGCACACGGTTCGACTTGCCGCACTGAGGACATCTAATGACGGCTCTGTTCATGTGTTTACAGCCTCCCTAAGTTCCACTGCGATGCATACAGGAGCAAGCTCGTTTCCGGATACTGTCAGCGGAACCATTCCCTGGATTTGTGGCAGTCCCAACGACGGAAACAACAACATGACGTACCGGTAAACGGCCAATCTCGTCGCGCCCCTACATGCAGCCCAAGCGCCAACCCGGATCCAACAGATGAGCCGCCTCCTCAGGAAAAAGTGTAGGACCACCACGACCTACGCGGACACACCTTGAGGCATCGTTCCGTGCTTTCCGGTGGGAACGGACGATCTTGGGGCGCTGACCCCACTGGCGGCACGGGTGATGAACCGGGACCTCGGACTCTGTTGGCAGCACCGATTCAGGGTTGAGACTGGGAGTAAATCTTAGAGGTGGAGGGTACTGATCATGATGTGGGGTTATGGACAAGGCATGGTGTGGATGTGGCTTTGGGTTCCTCTGCTACTGGTTGGCGTCGCGTTGCTTGTACTCCTGGCAGTAAGGGTCACGGGCGGGGGCCGTGGGGGTTACGTGCCGACGGGCCCACAGGAGCCAAACGACCTGCCACCGACGAAAGGTAGCAGGGCCCGAGAGATTCTCGACGAGCGCTTTGCCAAAGGGGAGCTCACAGCAGAGCAGTACCGCGAGTACCTCACTGTGCTCGGTGAGGACCGGTAGTGCAACCAACCAGCCGCCGTCGGGCGAACCCGTCATCTCCTACAGAGTCAAAGGGCTAACGCGTTACCAGATGCGAAGCATCCATCCCGGCACTGAACTGAACCAGATGTTTTCGCCGGCCACTCCCCGGTCCGCCACGGCACACCGGATCCTCGTCGAGGACGGACGCGCCGTCGGTATCGAAAATGACAAGGGCACCTTCCGCGCAGCCCGCGAAGTGATCGTCTCAACAGGAGCAATCGACACCCAAGCTGCTCATGCTCGCCGGGATCGTGCCCTGCGACTCCCGGGCCCACAACATCTGTTCCTCTCGCGGACGATCCCAGAAGCGAATCCGCAAGAAGATCTACTCGTCACGTCGTGACCAACGACCCTACCCATGAAGAGGTGTGGGACAACCACGACCTACCGGACGAAAGACTGGAACCCACGGGCCAGTAAAGAGCCATCGGAGGGCCGGTCAGCCACGACCCTGAACCCACTCCCCCACAACCACACAGGCGACCCGCGGCGCCAGGCACACCCCGCGGCCAGTATCAGAGGGACCCGACCAACCAGAACACACCATTTCGGGGGCGACGGAGGACTACCGGGGCACCAGATGCCTGGAAATCTCGGCGGCAGCGTGCAGCAGGTCGATAGTACCCGCAGCGACTCCTACGACGAGGTCGAAGCCATCATCCGTCGTGAAGCCATGCCGGTAACCGTTGATCCACAGCAGCAGCACCATCAGCGTCCACGCCGTCGGCCTGTTGCCATCAATGAGTGGACGAAACCTAGCGACCGACTCCAACAAGGCTGCAGCCTTCACCGAGAGATGCGGATAGGCCTCCGCGCCCATGACAGTCGTAGCCGGCCTGGCCAATGCCGACGCCAACAACCCGACATCACGGATATGAAAGCCGTACCGATCAACTACCTGAAGGGCATCCTCAATGTCCAGGTACGCTGTCACGCGTCTTCAAGGCGCTTCAGCAGATCAGCGTCATGACTCATAACAAAATCAAGGCCCCCGCCAATTTCACGCCGGCGCGCGTGGCGCTGCAGAACCAATTCGGCCCCCTGCAACAGGAGTGCGGACTTGGACGTGTGTTCCTCGGCAGCCAACTTCTCCAGCCGTCGATCAAGGTCCTCTGGGACTCGGAGATTCATAGCCATGAGACCCATGGTACCAAACCGGTACCCTAGCGGGCCGGAACGAAGACACTCTCCACCGAGGGAAGTAAAACCGATAACGGCGCCTATGACATGACCATCACATCCGGCTCGACAATCTCTCCAAGCGACGACGCGCGCCGAGGAATGCTGGTCCCCGGCGGAGGTGGCTCCCTATTGTGCTGCGTCGAACCCCGCCAGCAGACGCCTCGATGCTGTAGCCATGTGGGATCGCATTGTGCCAGAGACCGCAGCTGCGTCACGTGCCTGCAGCGCGTCAAAAATGGCAGTGTGTTCGCGGAGCGCAGCCTCGGCGTGGCCTTCGTCGGTGAGGGCACGGTCCACCCAGATCCGCAGCAGCGAGCGGATGCTCTGCAGGAGTTCCTCTAAGACCAAATTGCCTGAAGCAGCCGCAATTTCACGATGGAAGGCGGCATCTGCCTCAACGAAGGCAGCCAAATCATCGAGGTTGTTCTCCATCGCGGCCAAGTCGGCCCGCATTCGTTCCAAGGCTTCGTCCGTGACCCTGAGTGCGGCCAACTCCACGGCCTGAACTTCCAGCCCGCTTCGCAATTCAACCAGTTCGCGGGTCCTGGGCTCCCCCAGCATCAGTCCCCAGCTGAGCGTTCGAGGCAATAGCTCGGAGACGCCGTCACGCAGGTAGGTGCCCGACCCTGGCCGCACGACGACAATTCCAAGTATCTCCAAGGCGGCGAGGGCTTCTCGAATAGCCGAACGCCCAACCCCCAATGAAGCGGCCAAATTTCGTTCCGCCGGCAGGCGGGTGCCAGGGGCGATGTCGCCACTGGTGAAGTAGGCGAGGAGTCTTTCCGCTACTTCGGACACAACGGAGCCTTGTTCCATGGGGGCTAGTGCCGCCGTCATGTGGGCCGCTGCGGCGGCGGTGTTCGCTGACATGCTCTCAGCCTAGCAACCGGATGACCAGTCCGGCCGGTGAGATCAATCCAAAAAAATCGAACACGTCAACCGGTTGACCAATTTGCGGTCAGAGTCCTATGATTTAAATCACAAGCTTCGCCATCGCCGGATCCCCGCCGGCAAGGTCACGAGTCAGCCCGGCGCATCCAGAGCAGGATCCGCAGGGACACCAACATCTAGGAGTCAATGTGGACACCACACAATCGGTGGTCGAAAAATCCGCAATTAAGAAGGTGGCAATCCGGCTGGTGCCGTTCGTCGCCCTGATGTTCTTCATCAACTATCTGGACCGCACGGCCATCTCATTCGCCGGCCCCAACGGCATGAACAACGACCTCGCCCTGTCCGCAGCGCAGTTCGGCTTTGCCTCCGGCGTCTTCTTTATCGGCTACATCCTGCTCGAGATCCCCAGCAACCTGGCCCTCCACAAATTCGGTGCTCGCCGCTGGCTGGCCCGCATCATGGTCAGCTGGGGCATCGTGTCTTTGCTCTTCACTTGGGTGGGCAACGTTGAGCAGCTCTACATCCTGCGCTTCATCCTGGGCGTGGCAGAGGCCGGCTTCTTCCCCGGAGCTATCCTCTTCCTGAGCCTCTGGGTCCCGTCCAAGCACCGCAGCAAGATCCTGGCCCTCTTCTACTTGGCACAGCCCCTGACCACGGTGATCGGTGCTCCCCTCGCGGGCGCTTTGATCCAGCAGCACGGAGTGTTCTTTGGCCTTGAGGGCTGGCGTTTCATGTTCTTCGGCGTCGCCATTCCGGCGATCCTCATCGGCATCATCGCCTGGTTCTACCTGGCAGACAACCCAGCCAAGGCCAAGTGGCTCACCGCCGAAGAGAAGACGTGGCTGACCGGAGCCCTTGAAAAGGAAAAGAAGGAAACGGCCGCCAGCAACAAGCACGTCAGCGTCCGCACGGTCTTTGGTAACGGCCGGGTCTGGATGCTCTCCATGATCTACTTCGGCTTCATCTACGGCCTCTATGCACTGGGCTTCTTCCTGCCGACCATCATCGCCGGCTTCGAAGGCCTCTACGGCACCAAGTTCGATGTCTTCCAAAAAGGCCTCATTACCGCTATCCCGTACCTGCCGGCCGCCTTTGCCCTCTACTTCTGGTCCAAGGACGCCACCAAACGAGGCGTCAAGACCTGGCACATCGCCCTTCCCGCGCTCATCGGCGGCATCAGCATCCCGCTGGCACTCTTCGCCGGCTCCCCCGCAGCAACCATCGCCGTCATCACCATCACTGCCATGTCCATCTTCGCTGCCCTGCCCAACTTCTGGACCGTACCCACCCAGTTCCTCACCGGAGCGGCAGCAGCGGCCGGCATCGCGTTGATCAACACCGTGGGCAACCTGGCAGGCTTCAGCGCCGGCTACATCACCGGTTGGCTCAAGGACCTGACGGGCGGCTACACGGTCCCCATGTTCGTGGTGGGCGGCTTCATGTTGCTCTCCTCGATCCTCATGGTGACCCTAAGCAAGCAGGGCAAGGCCGCCACAGGCACCCCTGCCGAGGCGTTGGACCCCCAAGGGGCCGGGCAGCACGCGGAGCCGTAACACCACAAGCAGGTTGTGCCCTTCCAGCAGGGAGGGCACAACCACCACTTCACACTTTCAGTACAGCCCAGGAGATACCCCATGACCCGCCTCTACAACGAGCCCTCAGCCTTCGCTGACGAAATGATCGAAGGCTTCGTCGCATCGCACGGCCGGTGGGTCCGACGCGTCTCCGGCGGTGTTGCCCGCAGCACGCGTTCGACGCCGGACTCGGTCGCCTTGGTGATCGGTGGCGGCTCCGGCCACTACCCCGCCTTCGCCGGTCTGGTGGGCCAGGGCCTGGCGCACGGCGCAGCGATGGGCAACCTGTTCGCTTCACCCTCGGCACAGCAGGTCTATAACGTGGCCAAAGCTGCGGACAACGGCGGCGGTGTGCTCCTGGGTTACGGTAACTACGCCGGCGACGTCCTGCACTTCACCCAGGCACAGGACAAGCTCCGCGCCGAGGGCATCGACTGCCGCAGCATCGCCGTCACGGACGACATTTCCTCCGCTCCCCTGGCCGAGAAGCACAAGCGCCGCGGCATCGCCGGTGACCTGACCGTCTTCAAAGTTGCGGCCGCTGCCGCCGAGGCGGGCTACTCGATGGACGCCGTGGTGGAGATCGCCGAGCGCGCCAATGACCGTACGCGTTCCTTCGGAGTGGCGTTCACGGGTTGCACCCTGCCGGGCGCGGACCACCCGCTCTTCTCAGTTCCCGAGGGGCGTATGGCCGTGGGCATGGGCATCCACGGAGAACCGGGCATTGGCGAAACTGACATTCCGACGGCGGATGAACTGGCCGAACTGCTGGTCAAGGACCTCCTCGCCGAGATCCCGGATGGCCTCTCCGCCCACGGCGCGCGGGTGGTCCCGATCCTTAACGGTCTGGGCAGCGTCAAGTACGAGGAGCTGTTCGTGGTCTACCGCCGCGTGGCCCAACTCCTTTCCGAGGCTGGTATCGAAGCCGTGGACCCACAAGTCGGCGAGCTAGTGACCAGCTTCGACATGGCAGGCACCTCGCTGACGCTGTTCTGGCTGGACTCCGAGCTCGAAGAACTGTGGCTGGCCCCCGCGGACGCCCCGGCCTTCCGGCGCGGTGCGGTCAGCGCTCAAGCGCTCGACGCCGAGCAACTCACCATGGGCGCCGGGCAGCAATCCGTGATCCCGGACGCCAGCGAAGAATCCAAAACCGCAGCACCCATGGTCCTGGCAGCCCTCGACGCCGCCAAAGCCGTGGTGGATGCCAACGTGGAAGAACTGGGCCGGATCGACGCGATCGCCGGCGACGGTGACCACGGGATCGGCATGGAGCGCGGAATCCACGCCGCCGTCGCTGCTGCGGCAGAAGCCGTCGAACGCGGTGCCGGAGCTGGGACCGTCCTGAATCTTGCTGCCGATGCCTGGGCGGACAAAGCCGGTGGCACCTCGGGTGCGCTGTGGGGCATGGCCCTGCGCGCCGTCGGACAATCCATGGGTGACAGTGAACGCCCGAACGCGGCAGCCGTTGCCGCTGGAGTGGCCGAGGCGAAGCGTTCCATCATGGACTTCGGCAAGGCCAGGGTTGGCGACAAAACCCTGGTGGACGTGCTGGCCCCGTTCAGCGAAGCCCTCACGGCCGCTGTTCAGGGCGGAGCAAGCCTCAGGGAGGCGTGGGGTGCCGCTGCCACCGTCGCCGAACAGTCCGCCGAAGCGACCGCCAATCTGCTGCCCCTCATGGGCCGCGCCCGCCCGCACGCCGAAAAAAGCCTCGGAACGCCCGACGCCGGAGCCGTCTCCATGGCCCTGATCGTCCGGGCCATCCACAACACCCTCGCCGGGAACACCGCCGGGAAGATCTCAGTAAAGGAAACAGCATGAGCACCAAACTGCGCCTGGTCGTTGGATCGGACGATGCCGGATTCGAGTACAAGGAGGCCTTGAAAGCCGATCTGGAAGCGAGCGGCCTGGTCGAATCAGTGACCGACGTCGGAGTGGACGCCTCGAGCCACACTCCGTACCCCTCTGTTGCCATCGCCGCCGCTGAACTGATCGCCGCCGGCAAGGCGGACCGGGCTCTCCTGGTCTGCGGCACCGGATTGGGAGTCGCGATCGCTGCGAACAAAGTTCCCGGCATCCGCGCCGTCACCGCCCACGATTCCTTCTCCGTGGAGCGCTCGGTCCTGAGCAACAACGCCCAGGTCCTCACGTTCGGCCAGCGCGTGGTGGGGCTGGAGCTCGCCCGCCGCCTGGCCAAGGAATGGCTCACCTACACCTTCGACGAAACCTCCGCCTCGGCCGAGAAGGTCACACTGATTAAGGACTACGAGGGTGTCACTTCCTGCTAAGACCCCCGGCGCGGCATCCCGGCAACCACGTGCGGTGATCGGCGTGAGCCTGAAGATGTACTTCGGCTACCAGCGTTCCGTGGACTACTGCCAAAACATCGCCACCATCGCCTTCAAGCACCCTGCATTGGTGAGCGGCGATATCGAGTTATTTGTGCTGCCCAGCCTCCCGGTGCTGCCCGAAGCTGCCCGGATCCTGGGCGCGGCCGGTGTTGGAACCGGGGCGCAGGACATCTTCTGGGAAGACGAAGGCGCGTACACCGGCGAAGTGGGCGGCAAGACCGTTGCCGAACTCGGCGGCCGGTATGTGGAGGTTGGGCACGCGGAGCGCCGCCGGATCTTCGGCGAGGACGATCGGGTGATCGGCTTGAAGACGGCCGCGGCTTACCGCAACGGGCTTACCCCGGTGCTGTGCGTGGGCGAACTGAATGCCGGTTCCCCCGAGGAAGCCATCGCCCAGTGCACGGCGGACATCGATGCCGCCCTCAACCGTGCCGGAACGCTCGGTCCCACAGCCCGGACCATCGTGGCCTACGAGCCGCAGTGGGCCATCGGCGCCCCGGAACCTGCAACACCGGAATACATCAGCGCCGTGGTCCGCGGCCTGGATCAGCACCTGCGTTCGTTGCCGGGTCAGGAAGAGAGCAGCGTCATTTATGGCGGCAGCGCCGGCCCGGGCCTCATCACGGAACTGGACACCGCCGTCGCGGGCTTGTTCCTGGGCCGCTTCGCGCACGATCCCGCAGCGCTGAAGACCATCCTGGACGAGACCGCCGCGCGCCTCGCCGCGAAGGCGGTGGCCGCATGAGCAGCAGGATTGGCCTCAGCAGCTACGCGTTCTTCTGGCAGCTCTCGGACCAGGTCAGCCAGCCGATGAGCATCCATGACGCGTTGCGGAAAGCGGCGGACCTGGGCGTGGACCTGTTCCAGATCTGCGACTATGCCCCGCTGGAAACCATGAGCGACGACGAGCTCGCCGCCGTCCGTACGACGGCCGACGGGCTGGGCATCACCCTGGAAGTGGGGACGAAGGGTATCCGCCCGGAACACCTGCGCACGTTCCTGCACATCGCCCAGGTGCTGGGCTCGGATCTGCTGCGGACAATGTTCAACGTCCCCGGCCACACGCCGGACAACGAGGAAGCCGTCCAGATCTTCACCGACGTCCTGCCGGAGTTTAAGGCAGCCGGGGCGAGGATCGCCGTGGAGACCTATGAACAGGTCCCGACGGAACGGATCCTGGACGTGGTCCGCCGCGTCAACAGCCCGTACCTGGGAATCTGCAGCGACCCCGCCAACACCGTGGCCGCGCTGGAGATGCCGCAGCAGGTGATTGACGCCGTCGAGCCCTATGTCTTGAACATGCACATCAAAGACTTTGCGTTCAGCCGCAAACAGGGATGGGTCGGGTTCACGTACTCGGGCGCACCCCTCGGCGAAGGCCTTCTCGACTACGACTACATGGTCGGCAAGATCCAGCCCAAAGAAAGACACATCAACCAAATCGTCGAACACTGGCTGCCGTGGCAGGACTCCGAAGCGGAGACCATCCGCCTCGAAAACCAGTGGACCCAACAAAGCCTCGATTTCCTAAGGAGCAAGTGAAATGTCAGCAGAAACTTTGACCGTCGCCGTTGTCGGAGCCGGTGGCAAAATGGGGATGCGCGTTTCCCGCAACCTCCAGAAGTCCACCCACAACGTCTTCTACAGCGAAAACTCCCCCGCAGGCCAGGAACGCGTCCGCGCCGAAGGCCGCGACATCACCGCCACTGACGACGCCGTCCCCACGGCCGACGTCGTCATCCTCGCCGTGCCGGACACCGTACTTGGCATCGTTTCCGAAGGCGTCGTTCCGCAGATGAAGTCCGGCGCCATCCTCCTCACTCTCGACCCCGCCGCCGCATACGCAGGCCTGCTGGCCAAGCGCGACGACGTGGTCCAGGCCGTTGCCCACCCGTGCCACCCGTCCGTGTTCCTGGAGCGCACCACCAAGGAAGAATGGGCCGATACCTTTGGCGGCCAGGGCGCCCCGCAGAACGTGGTCTCCGCGATCGACGACGACGCCCCCGCCGCAACCCGCGACGTAGCCGAAGCCGTCATCCGCACCATCTACGCACCCGTGATCGACGTTCACTGGGTCACCGTCAAGCAGCTCGCCATCCTCGAACCCACCCTGGTGGAAACCGTGGCCTGCATGATCGGCACCCTGCTCAACGAGGCACTCCACGAGACCGTCCACACCGCCGGGGTCCCCGAGGAAGCAGCCAAGGCCATGCTGTTCGGCCACGTCCAGATCGCGCTCACCAACGCCCTGCGCGGATCCAACCCATTCTCCGAAGCCTGCGAAATCGCCATCCAGTACGGCAAGGACACCATCATCAAGGACGATTGGAAGAAGATCTTCGATGACTCAGAGCTGGACGGCGTGATCGCCAAGATGCTCAAGCTGGACGCCGTCAAGCGCTAAGTCGCCCAGGAGGTGCGGTGTCCAACGCCGCGCCTCCTGCAATTTCTGTCATTGTTCGCGCCATATGGCTATTGCGTACTGGTGCATGACTCTGTAGCGTTGCGTATAACGTTGCACGCAAGTGCGGCGTTTCACTTTGAAGTCCGGCGCCCTGTCGTCCGGCGCGGCGGGAGACCCGCCGTCCGGTAGGGCTCCAGTTCCCCAACCGGCAAGCAACTGGCGGAATGAGGACTTCCTTGAGTGCACACGACAAAAAGCCCTGGCTGAATGGCTCACTATCTCCCCAAGAGCGTGCAGGACTGCTTCTTCAGGAGCTGAGCCTCGACGAAAAGATGGCCCAGGTATCCTGTTACTTCCCAAGGGACATCAATGACACCGGGGACTTTGCAGGGAAGTTTCCATTCGGCATTGGTGAGGTGTCCTGCCTGGAAGCCCGCTCAGCGCATTTGCTGGATGAGGTGACTGACTTTCAACGCAGAATACAAAACGAAGCGATGGAGCGTTCCGGGCACGGCATTCCCGCGATCTTCCACATGGAAGGGCTGTGCGGAGCGTACCTTCCCGGTGCAGCAAGCTTTCCTTCGGGCCTGGGGCGGGCGGCCGGTTGGAATGTTGAGATGGAACGCCGAATCGGTGGCATCGTAGGCAAGCAGGAACGCGCGGTGGGAGTCACTCATACGCTGGCGCCCGTCTTGGACATCTCGCGAGACCCACGAATGGGGCGACAAGGCGAAACGTACGGTGAAGACCCGACTCTCGCTTCCGCGCTGGGAGTCGCGTTCACACAGGGGCTCCAGGGCCGGGATTCCGCCGGACGGCAAACAGAAGCCGTGGCCAAGCACTTTATCGGTTCACACCACACCGAAGGCGGCATCCACGGCGCGCACTGCAACATACCGGACCGCACGCTAATGGAGATCTACGCCAAGCCCTTCCAAGCCGCCATTTCAGTGGCGGGATTGCGGGGCATGATGCCGTCCTACAACTCGGTGGGCGGTGAGCCTGTCACGGCATCCCCACGGCTGCTGACAACAGTGTTGCGGGAGCACATGGGTTTCGACGGCCTGGTGGTCTCTGATTACGGGGCGGTGGGCAATCTCCACTCCGTGCAGCGGGTCGCCCCGTCCCTGGCCGAGGCAGGTCTGGCAGCATTGCGCGCAGGCCTGGACGTTGAGCTCCACGTACCTCAGGGCTTCGGCCCGGAACTGATGGCTTGGTTTGCCGAGGGTCGTGCGGACATTGCATTGCTGGATCGGGCCGTAGAGCAGGTACTCCAGGCAAAGTTTCGCATGGGACTTTTCGAGAATCCGTTTGCTCCCGACCCGACGGAAAGGGATACCTCTTTTGCAGTGCCTGCCGACACGGCAGTTTCGATTCGATCAGCCCGTGAATCGCTGGTACTGCTCACCAACAACGGTGTCCTTCCCCTTCAACCGGGCATCAAGAAGCTGGCTGTCATCGGCTGCCACGCCACTACCGCAAGGTTCTTCTTTGGCGGTTACACGCACTACTCAATGGCGGAAGGAAAGCTGGCCGCCAACGCCTCTATGGCAGGATTGACTACGTCCAGCGACGCCATTCGGGCTCTGACCAAAACCGTCCCGGGTACAACCATAGAAGCTTCCGACGGGCCAGTCTTCGAGGAGTTGCTCCATCAGCAAAAGCCCGGAATCCGCAGTCTCCTCGAAGAACTCGTTGGGCGGATGCCCGGGACCGAGGTGGCGTGGGCCTACGGGTACCCGATCGCCGGTGACGACGAGTCCGGACACGACGAAGCCCTCGCTGTGGCTGCAGAAGCCGACGTTGTGATCCTGACCCTCGGCGGCAAACATGGCACCGCCTCCATAGCTTCGATGGGTGAAGGAATTGACGCCACGGACATCAACCTTCCAGCGTGCCAGGAACAGCTCATTGTTAAGATGGCGCAGTTGGGCAAACCGATGGTCGGGATTCACTTGGACGGCCGCCCGGTATCCAGCGACGCAGCGGACCAACACCTGTCTGCGCTCTTGGAAGCCTGGAGTCCTTCAGAAGGCGGTGCGATGGCCATCGTTGACATCTTGGTCGGTGACCACTCTCCCAGCGGCCGCCTGCCAGTCAGCATTGCCAGGAACGCCGGCCAGGTCCCCGTGTACTACAACCATCCACACGGCTCCTCCTGGCACCAAGGAGAGAGCATAGGATTTCCCGATTACGTCGACTCACCCCACACCCCCCGATACGTCTTTGGACACGGGTTGTCCTTCACGACCTTCGACTACACGGAACTCTCGGTGTCCACAGGGCAGGTCATGGCCACTGAAGGGTTCGATGTCTCCTGTGCCATCGCCAACACCGGTGAGCGAGCCGGGACCGAGGTCGTTCAGCTGTACGCGAGTGACAGATTCGCATCCGCCTCCCGACCTGTAATGGAACTCATCGGCTTCCGCCGGGTCACCCTGGAGCCGGGGCAAAAAACTCGCGTGAACTTCCACATTGAGGCATCTCAGCTGGCCTTCCTCGACGCTGGGATGCACTGGAAAGTCGAAGCGGGCGATGTGGACCTCCTGGTGGGCGCTTCGTCGGCCGATATCAGGCTGAAGAGCTCGATCCACATAGAGTCGGATGCCCGCATCGACGGTAAGGACCGTTCCTTCTACGCCTGCTAGCACAAGCCTGCATGCACGTATTCCACACCTCACAGACAAGGCAAAAATCCCGTGACCCACAGCATCCGCCCCGGCGAAATCATGCTTGATGCCCAAGGCAACCGCATACACATCCATGGAGGGTCCATCCTGACCGCGGATGGGCGGTACTACTGGTACGGCGAAGACAAGTCCCAATCCACGCCAGCCAGCGGACGATGGCACAGCGGCGTACGGGCATATCGCTCCGCCGACCTGCTGACCTGGCATGACCTTGGGACCATCATTCCTGCAGAGCCGGATGCTCCTGACTCCCCACTGCATCCAGAGGCCATGATGGACCGACCCCACATCATCCGGCACCCCACGACGGGAAACTTCGTCTGTTGGATGAAAGTGATGCATGCTGACGGCAAGCAGCGCTCCTGGGTCTACCAAGCTGAGCGCTTCGAGGGACCCTATAGGCTGGTGCGACCAGGATTCGAGCCTTTGGGGATGAGCGCCGGCGATTTTGACCTGGTGGTCGATCCTGAAACCGGTCGAGGCTATTACTTCTTTGAACGGGTGCACTCCGAACTCATTTGCGCGGATCTGACTGAGGATCTTACGGATGTGACCGGGACTTTCAGCTCCCACTTCCCACACCCGCATCCTCCCTTCGTCCGCGAGGCGCCGGCCTATTTCCGCCATGATGGCCGGCATTACCTGATCACCTCAGGTACCAGCTGGTACTTCCCCAACCGTTCCGAAATCGCGGTGGCCGACGATTACCACGGACCTTGGACAGTTCTAGGGGACCCACACCGAAACGACACCACGGGCACGTCTTTCCACTCCCAAATATCCTCGGTCCTCACCCTCAGGAATGGACGTCACATCGCACTGGCGGATCGGTGGCTCCCCGACATGCCCGACGACGTCATCCGGCGCTCGTGGGAGGCAACAGAAGCCCAGTTCACCGGCGGAACACCCGACCCGGAGATTGACGCGTTCGTTCAGGCCGGCGCCCCCGACACATCGTCGGCCCGTCACGTCTGGCTTGAGGTCCGCTTCGAAGACGGCCGTCCCGTCATTGATTGGCAGGACGCATGGAATCCAGAAGTCGACGACCACTAAGGCCGCCGCGCCGCCGACAGCAGCCTACCTCTTCAATCTTGTCAACCGGTTGACCGATTGATAGGTGCCGGGTAGTCTCCTTTGAAACGTTCCACCGCGTGCGTTTTCCCCACACAAAGTGCCGCAGACAAAGACCGTCTGCCAGCGCCAGGGGCCCCCAATGAAGGAGGACCATGACCATGAAATCCACTCCCGTCCGTCACGCCGGGATCGGTATCCTGGCAGCATCGCTGCTGCTGGGAACCGGCGTCGGAAACGCGGCCCCGGCGGTGGCAGCCGCGCCTGTGTGCGTTGCCATTGCCGGTGCCATGCAGATCACCGCCGACTGCATCGACCCTCAATTCGCCAAACCCGTCATCGACAGCGAAACGGACGAAACATCGCCCGTCGCCCACCACAGGATCCGCGCGCATTTCGAGGGCACCAACATCGAATTCAACGTCTACTTCCACGCCAAACAGGACCTCGGCAAATGGGAGGGGCGCTTCTTCCAGTACACCTATCCCACTGCCTTCACTCCCGAGGAGGACACCTCCCGAGCCGACGACCGGGCCATCGGCTTTGCGCTTTCCAGCGGTGGCTATGCAGTGCAAGCGGGCAATAAGTCCCTGGCGCTGGGGTACCGGCACACCGCCGCTGCTGCCAAGTTCGCCGAAACATTGGCTGCAAAGTACTACGGAAGCACCCGAACGATTTCGGGATACCTTTACGGCCCGAGTGGCGGCTCGTACCAGACGATCGGCGCGACCGAGAACAGCACCGGCGTATGGCAGGGATTCGTCCCCATGGTCCAAGGGGTACCCCAACCCACCAGCTACAACTTTCTGGGCCGATCAGCCGCAGAATTGATTCTCGGCAATAAGGCCGGGCAGATCCGCAACGCGCTTCTCCCGGGCGGCAGTGGAAACCCCTATGCGGGCCTCGATCCGGCCGAAGAGGCCATGCTCAGAGAAGTCCATGCACTCGGTATTCCTTGGAAAGGCTGGGAGTTTCCGGACTACCTCCTCGGACGCTCGGATCAGTATCCCCAGGGTCTCGACTCCGACGCGCCTTTGTCATTCGACCCAACGTACGCCAATGACTTCTGGAACACCCCGGCGTACCTGGGCACTGAGGTCTCGCCTTTGGGTAATCGGGTCCGGGCCGAACTAGCAACGATGGGCGACACTGTCGGTAACCGCTGGAACATCGCAAACCGCTTCTACTACCGCTACCAAACCCCTCCCGCCAGCGAAGGCTGGGTCGGACTGCAGCAGTTCCTCAAGGCGGACGGCACCCCTTTGTATCCTCAGCGGCCCGTGAAGGATCCCGGCTTCTCCGGCTTTGTTTCAGGGAACACAGCTTTTGATGGCTCCATCAACGGAAAGGTCATAGTGGTCGACAACCTCTACGACACGGACGCCCTGCCCCAGCACGCGGACTGGTACCGGCAGCGCGTCCAGGCCAGCCTGGGCCACGCCGCAACGGACAACTACAGGATCTACTACAACGACCACGCAGACCATCAGAACGCACCCGTCACAGGGGAACGAGCCAAGCATCTCGTCAACTGGTACGGAATGGCGGAACAAGCCCTCCGGGACGTCGCCGCATGGGCCGAAAACGGGGTGAAGCCGCCGGCATCCACCAACTACCACGTCTCGGACGCCCAAGTTGTGGTGCCTGAGAACGCAGCGGCCCGACGAGGCATTCAGCCTACGGTTGACCTGACAGTCCAGGGTAAGGAATCGACCTCGATCAACGTTGGCCAGACGATCAATCTGAGGGCGAAAGCGCAAGTACCGCCTGGAGCCGGCGCTGTAGTAAAGGCCGAATGGGATCTGGACGGCGACGGCGTTTACACCCACGCACCGCTCGTCCGGGTCGGGAGCGTCGTCACGCTGCAGACCAACGTGGCGTTCGATAAGCCCGGCACGTACCTGGTGGCTCTTCGTGTTTCCTCTGAGCGCACCGGAGACCCGACAGCTACCTTCGCCCTGGCCCAGAACCTCGACCGAGTCCAGGTCGTCGTGACCCCGGGCGGTTAGGGCCCATGGCCTGACCCACATCAGATGCCGCGACACGACCGGGTCCAGCTCATGGCTGGACTCCGGTCATTGTCGTGCCCTGACTGAATGCCCGAAAAAACTGAAGGTCCCCGCCAGAGATTGGCGAGGACCGACCCGGAAATTTGCAGGGAACGAATCAGAGGGCCGTCAAGCCTCCATCCACAGTAAAGATGCCCCCGGTTGCATACGATGAATCATCGCTCGCAAGGTAGACCATGATGCCTTCGACGTCGGCAGCCCGGCCAGCCCTTCCGAGCATGGTTGCGTTCACCAACCCGGCCCGGCTCTCCGGGTCATCAGCGATCGTCTGCACAAGCGGCGTTTCAGTGTATCCAGGGACCACGATGTTGACCCGGATCCCGGAGGCTGCATAGTCCGCAGCGACCACGCGGGCCAACCCGTGGACTCCAGCCTTGGAACTTGTATACGCCGAAAAAGTCTGTCCGCAGGCCACGACTGCCGTGGGACTACCAGTGACGATGATCGATCCTCCCCGGCTCCCCATCGCGCGCACAGCGTGCTTAAGTGTCAAGAAGGCGCCGCGCTGGTTGATGGAGACGGTACGTTCCCAGACGTCAAGGTCCAGGTCGCCCACCTTCGCGTCTTGTCCGAACAGTTGAACTCCAGCATTGGCCACAACGATATCCAAGGCCTGGTCCTTGGTTGCCCGGCTGAACGCGTCCTGGACACTGGCTTCGTTGGAGACATCCATGTGCACTGGCATTGCACGGTCGGCGCCCGTCTCCGCGGCTGCCTTTGAGGCCGCCTCAACGTTGATGTCCGCGAAAAATACCTGCGCACCTTCAGCTGCGAATCGTTGGGCCACTGCAAGCCCTATACCGGAACCCGCTCCTGTGACAAGGGCGCTCTTGCCGGAGAGTCGGTTGCTGGTCATGTTGTCCTTCTTTCTGTTGCCAAGTGCTGGAGGGTAGCTGTCCATGGTTCAAGGACCAATTCCTTGGTGGTTCCGTCGGGGAGTTGCACGCTCTCGGACATTCCTTCGGCGGTCAGGTTGGCCGCGTATAAGTCAATGCCGCTCTCTGCCTGTACGGGGTATAGGACCAAACCGTGTCGACTCCCCCGTGTTTCAAGGATGTTGAGGCCTCGTTGGGTGGCGAGGGACTTCAGAAGTTTTCCCGCGGGAGTCAAACCCGTCGACGAACAGATGCCGCCTGGTCCCGCCGCTGCGAAATAGCTGATGCTCTCGACGCCGGGAATGCTGAGCGCCGCGATACTGCCCAACATCCAGGACGCTGCAAATGGGTCCGCTTGGAGCGGATCGTTGGAAGCTTCCCTGCTGGTTCCATCCGGAGCGGCGGATGTGGATACTGCGTTGAACCGCGGTTTGAGCGTGACCGGCCCAATGTGCAGTGGACGGCCCCCCGAAATCCGCAGTGCGTTGCGTGCCGTAAGGCGCTGCATCGGCAGGCTCTCCACCAGGTGGGGCACCTCGGTGGCGTGCATCTGTGGTGTCATGCTGTAAGTCAACGCTTCGGCATCACAGGGCACCGTCCGGGCGTTGCGGTTGAGCTCGGTAAAATGCGATCGCGCACCGGCGATGAGCGAGGACGCCAAACCTGCCTCGGCAGCCGCGGACTTCAGTGCCTCCCACGAGTCCGGTTCCGTGACGTGGCGGGTGGCATGGAAAACTCCGAGCCGTACGATGTTCCGGGTGGGAACCAATTGAAGCAACCCACGTATTTGATCCGGCGTTTCGGCGCTCAGCCTCACATCCAAGGGCACGTTGAGGGCCTTGGCCTGTTCTGCGGCCTGCTTGGCCAGTTCGGCTGCTTTTGGCGACCCTGCGACCAGTTCGACCAGCACGGACTCCACCGCCGGCAATACCCCGGATACCGTCTGCAGATCAGGGGTGGTGACTATAGGCAATGACAAAGCAGGCACAACCGAAGTAACTGCTGAGGTGATGACCAGGTCTGCGCCAGGGTTGATCTCAGGTGCGGGTATCTGAGTAGCTGATGCCGTCACCTTCACACTCTGGCGGATCCGGCTTCCGGCCCGAACGTCCATGGGGAAGGGCCGGGACAGTGGCCGGCTGTATGTCTTAAACGACGCGTCGGTCCAGTTGCGCTGGTCCTCGGTTTCGAAAACATCGCCGCTGAATTCCAGCCCAAAATCAACCCCGTCACGCTGCCAGTGCATGGTTGCGACATTCTGGAAAGGCTGGTGGGGGCTGATGTCTACCGGGAATCTCGACGGCGTGTGGCCGCCCGAGGTTTCCCCGATGAGAACATCTCGTCCGGCCTCATCCGTTCTGTGAAGCACCACGAGTCCGATGCGGTTGCTGTGGAAATCGGCGGGCGATTCACCTTCGAACACCACTTCGAGGGAATCTCTGGAAAAAACAATGCTCAATGTGGCTTTGTACCGGCAGCCGAACCCGTCGAAACCGATGTCAAGGACCAATGGCGAGCCCCCAGCTGCTGGAATGCGTTCAGTGGCCCGAACGACCGGGACCAGCGTTTGCCAGTCCCGGTCCCGGACTACCGCGCGGATTCCCCGCAGCGCCGGTACGCCGCCATAGCTGATTTCAGCGATTTCGTCGTTGCGCAGTTCGGCCCGCCATGCACCTGCCTCAAGCACTTCGGATGCTGCGAAGAGCCGTTCACGGTTACTGGTCATGACGGTGCCTTGTTTACGCGAACGCGCAAGGCCATGTAGGGACGGACGGGCAGCTCAACACGAGCCCGGCCTGAGTAGGTTCCCGGCAGCGTCTCAACGGTCATGGCCCAAGTGTCAATAACGTCGATGACGGCGTCGCGTCCTTCAGGGATTCCTACAGTGATATACCGATACTGGCTGTAGCCGTTGTAGTGGAGTTCGTACTCCCCTGCCACACCACCAGCAGGAGTGGGAGCTGTAAGAGACAGCGGCTCGAGCCGTCCAGTCGGGGATTCTGCGACGAGTTTATCGAGGAAAGCTATACGCTCTGCGCTTTGGCCGAGCAATTCGCCGCCCTTGGCCCACCAGAGTTCATCGTCAGGGTGATAGTAGGTTTCGCCGTGGGTGTAGTAACCGCCACGCAGATTCGTTTCCCAGACACGTCGAACGATTTCCTGGGCCGAGAGACTCCCCCATTCGTATTCGAGATCGCCTTCATAGCCGATTTCGTCCATGATGACTGGCTTGCCCCACTTTTCGCGCAGATCCTCTACCAGCTCAGCCGTCTTGTAGTAGTCCACTTTCTGCAGACTGCAATGGGTGGCCCACTGCACGGAAAAGTCATAGATCCGCGTGCCGTTGTGGATGGACAGAAGGTGATTCGCGTGATCTTCCTCAGCCACAATCCCGGCGAAACGCTCCCAGTCTTCGGGCGTTTTAGTGGTGACAAAGTCGTATTCGTTGGCCAAGGACCACCAAACATTGGGAATGGCTGCCAGGCGGCGCGCGATATAGCGAAGGTACCTGTCGTCAGCTGCAGCTCCCAAATCCTGGAAACCCCAGCGGTCGTAAGGGTGGAAGAGGATAACGTCTGCTTGAATGCCCAGCTTGCCAAGATCACGGATGCGGCTTTCGAAATGTTGGAAGAAGGCCGGATCAAAACGGGTCGTGTCCCAAGTTTCGCCCTCTCGTTCGAAGGGGTAGAGCCCGGGATCGTTGTCGTTAAAGATGAAACTCTTGGGAAATACGCACATCCGGACTTTGGTGAATGGGCTGGTGGAGAGTGTCTCAAGGGTCTTCTTTTCCAGCTCGGGACTCTGGTGCGTCCACGCGTACAGGGTGGTGCCCACCGGCCGGTACACCCCGCCGCCGGCGTAGGAGAAATGGAAGGTCTCGGCAACGCGGACAACTCCGCGGGCGGCTCCGGTTTCAACAATTATGGATCCGGTGTGCCCGTTAAGGGACCGGGCGGTTGACTCCGTCCGGAATTTCCAATGACCTGCCGTCTCGGGAAGGAACCGGACAACGTACCGGCCGTTGCCGTCGTAGAAGCCTCCTGCGCGGATTTCCTGGCCGTCCAATGAGAAGTAAGCATGGAGTTCGACGTCCGTGAACGGGTTGCCGTGCGAGGGCCCGTCCAAGGCTATTTCCACCGTCTCATTGACCTGTCCCGTCTCCGGTGTGATGAGTCTCGCGGACGCTTGGAGGACTTCGGCGTCCTCATACTCGGGATTGGGTTCGATCGCCGGCTCCTGTATCCGGTCCGGCACTTCGATGACGGACAGTTGCGACCACAGCCGCTGCTGCGCTACTTCTTTCACGCGGAACACCGTCGCCAGTGCCCCAATGGGCAGGTCCAATGCACCACCGAACTGGTCCGGATTGCGGACCACTTCCGGCAACGCTTCGGATAAAGCGGCCCGTCCCGCTTCGTAGTCAAGAATCAATCGGGCCTGTGTATGTTCACCCATGACTGCCATGGTCTTCTTCTTTCTCTTGAGATGACGCGTTTTCCGGACGCCTTCTGATGAAAATCTCCCAGGTGCCCGCAGCCAGGAGGGCCACGAACATACAGACAGCGGCCCAGAACGGCAGCACGTCCAGGGCGAGGCGATCAATCACTACTCCGCCCATGAACGCTCCTCCGCCGATGCCGACGTTGAAAGCCGTTGTCTGCAGAGCAGCGGCTACGTTGCGCATAAGGGGGGATGCGACGATCATCATGCGCGTTTGGAGCATGACCGGCACTCCACCGAACACCGCGCCCAGCAGGCTCGACAACAGCCACACGGCAGGCTCGGAACCAACAACAAGGGGCAGGGAGCCTAGCAGAGCCACGAGTACAGCGAGGGAACCGAGGAAGAGCCGAATGGGGAACTTGTTGTACAGAATTCCGGTCAGAGCCACTCCTACGGCACCGGCAACACCACCCACGAACAACATGACGGGAACCGCCAGGGGTACTACATGGACTACATCGAGCAGCCAAACGACATTGAACGTCCCAAAACTGTTCTGGGCGGCGACCACGAGGGTTATGAGGAGGCAAACGATCAATATCGCCGGCAGCGTTGCATTCCCGCGGACAGCAGGGACAGCCTCGGAGGAAGGCCTATCAGCCCGAATGGCGACAGAGGGCAGTTTCCAGGCCATTATCAAACCTGTGATCATGACCAACGCTGCCAGCACTCCGAAGGAAACGCGCCACCCAAAGGCCTGCCCCAGCGCGTTACCGAGCGGTATTCCTACGACCCCCGCCACGGATCCACCGGCTGCGGTGAGCGCAGTGGCCTTGCCAAGTTGGGTGGGTCGAACAAGGTGGGCCGGGTACGCAGCGCACACGGACCAGAACGCCCCGTGTGCCAAGGCACCCAGAACGCGCGCCGCCAGCAGAAATTCAAACGACGGCGCCAGGACAGTGGCGATGTTGCCCACACCAATCAGGGCGAAGGCAAACAGGATCAAAGCCTTCCGCTGTACCCGGCGCGTGAGGACGGCTACAGGGGCTGCCGTCAGGATGACGGTTAGAGCGAAAACCGTGACGAGGTTGCCAACTTCGCCGGCTGAGCGGTCAAAGTCAGCAGCGATCTGCGGGATCAGCCCGCCCGGCAGAAACTCGGTGGCCATCGAAATAAAGATTGCTGCTGACAGCGCGAGAAGTCCGTAAAGAGGGAAACTTTCGGTAGATGCGCCAACGGATTGTTGCCCTGAACGGTCCGGTTTCACGGAAGAAGTCATCCTGTTCCTCACAAGATTGATGTTTCCTGCCGCGAAGACTGCGGATCAGTGGCCGTTTCGGCCTGTGGGTTAGCTGGTAGTTGTGACGCGCCGGACCCGGATAGCCATGTATTCGCGGCCGGGCAACTGCACGATGACCCGACCCTCAACCGGTTCCGGCAGCGTCGTTATTGTCATGTTCCACGTGTCGATCACATCCACGTACCAGGAATCTCCGGGCGGAACCAATACCGAACGGAAACGTGGCCGCCCGATCCCCAGATATATAACCCGGTGGTCCTGGTCGCCTCCGGTGCGCGAATCCCAGTCGCCCGGGAGCGGATCCCATCGAGCGCTGGGAGCCTCAGCCACCAGCCGCCGGAGAAACCCGATTCGTTCGGGTGATTGACCTTTGAGACTGCCTCCCTTGGCCCACCAAATGACGTCGTTATCGTCGAGGTATGTCTCCCCATGGGAGACGTAGCCGCCCCGGACTGCGCCCTCCCAGCAGCGACGCACCATTTCCTGGGAGCTGAGGTTGCCCCAACCTTCAGCGACATCACCTTCATAGCCAACCTCATCGACTATCACGGGTTTTCCCCAGCGTTCGCGCCAAGCGTCGGTGTTCTCGGCGGACAAGTAGTTGTCAGTGCGCTGGACGCTGCAGTGGCTCACCCAACGACGGGAGTAGTCGTAGAACGACGCTCCGTTATGGATGGAAAGGAGGTGCCCCACGTGGTCTTCCTCTCCTACGATGGCGGCGAACCGCTCCCAATCCTGCTCGTTCTTCGATTGCATGAAGTCGTACTCATTGGCCAAGGACCACCAGACATTGCGGGCGGCACCGAGCCTGCGGACGATGTACCGCAGGTAGAGGTCATCCGCCCACTCCGGCATGGCGGAAAAACCCCATCGGTCGTAGGGGTGAAAGAGGATCAGATCTGCCTCGATCCCCAGTTCTCGGAGCCCGTCAATCCGTTGTTCGAGGTTGCGGAAAAATGCGGGATTGAACCGGCTGAAATCCCAGCTGCCATCAGGGTTACGCTCAAACGCGAAGCTTTCGGGCTCATTCGCGTTGTAGGAGTAGGACTTAGGGAACACGCACATCCGGATCTTCGTAAAAGGGCTTTCGGCCAGGGTGTGCAGCGTCTGTTCCTGCAGTTCGGCGCTCTGGTTGGTCCAGGCGTAGGCGGTGGTCCCGAACGGCAGGTAGGGAGTGCCGTCGGCATATGCGAAGTGGAAGGTGTCACGAACACCTACAGGACCACGATTGCCCTTTGCAGGCGCCATGGCCTCGACGAAGCCCGTGGCTCCGTTGAGGTCATCGGAATTCGAATTCACCACGAACTGCCAGGTTCCGGCCCGCGGTGGCATAAACCGAATACGGTACGTGCCTTCGCCGTCGTAAAAGCCGCCTACGCGCACCGTTTCACTGCCGGATTGGAATGTAGCTTCGAGTTCAATTTCCGTGAACGGATTCCCGGTTGACGGGCCGGCCAGCACAACTTCGGCCACGCCCCACTGTTGGGAAGGGATCGCTGGGCCTTGCGCAGAAGCCTGCACAACGCCGCTGACTACCCGGTCTCCCCGAACGGCGGGCTTCGGGGCATGATCTGCCGTAACTACAATGGGGGACGATTCGACACCAGCCATATCCCGCCAAAGTGCATTAAGGTCCGGCGCCTGCTCACCAACGCCACGCGCCCAATGTGATACTTCGTCCAGGGTAGCCAGGGGCGCCAGGGACCAGTCATTCCACCTGGCGAACCCGGGGATGTGCAGCTCCAGAACCCGGGAAGCGGCAGGGTCTGCCAGGATGTCCCTGAGTAGAGCATTCTTCGTGAAAGGCATGAAAACTTTCCTAGGTTTGAGGGGTGTAATTGACTGACACAACTGACCCGCTGGCTTCGGCGCCTTCGAGGGTCAACATGCGTCCTGTAAAACCGGAGGCAACCTCCGTGGACAGATGCCGCCCATCCAGGCGGCCCAGCTGTACTATTCCCGTCTGCTGAACGACAGAGAGCACAATGTCATCCGGGCCGCCGTGGCCCAAGGGAACTGTCGGAGAGCCGGCGGAGACGCTTTCAATCTTCAAGACGGTGGTTGCCTCAGCAGGGGACGAACCGAGATCGACCGTTAGTCCGCCGATACGGGCCCAGGCCTGAACGACGTCCTTCCGGACGTTGATGCCGTAGGAGTACCTGTCGTCGATGCGCAGCACGAAGCTACCCTGTCCTGCAAAGGTCGCCTCAGCGCGCCATCTCAGATCCTTCACACGGGTGCACAACATTCCCGGTGAACCGTCCGGCATGGGTAGCAGCGTCATGCCACCGTTTGGGTTGCGCCGGGTGACGTTCTCCGGCTCCCCCGCCGGTACCACCCATCGGGAGTTCAGATCAGGGGCGGAAAAATCGTCCGAAAATGCGGTGTCAGCTATCGGGACGAGAAAGCGGTCCTCGTCAAAGACCGGCCAGCCGTCCACCCAGTCGATGCCCGCAAGAAAAGTTTCGCGGCCAAGAACATGGAATCCAGGCGTGGATCCCTTGGGGCGGACTCCCAAATACACGGCCGCCCATCCGCCGTCGGGTGCCTGGACAAGGTCGGCGTGCCCAACGTTCTGGACGGGATGGATCGAACTGCGGTGAGTGAAAACCGGATTACTGGGACAGGGTTCAAAGGGCCCCGATGGATGCGTGCTGCGGGCAGCGGTCACGCAGTGGCCGCGTTCCGTGCCGCCCTCCGCCAGCAGAAGGTACCAGTACTCGCCGATGCGGTACAGATGGGGTGCCTCCACCGCGCCCATTCCGCTGCCCTGCCAGATCGGATACGGCGCTTCGCGAAGCATGCCGGTGCTGGTATCAATGCGGGCCTGAAGGATCCCGATTTCACCTTCGGTGAAGTTCATGGCCTTCCAGCTCAGGTAGCAGTCGCCGCTGTCGTCCCAGCACAGATCAGGGTCGATGCCTATGGCGCCCCCGATGAACACCGGCTCGCTCCATGGTCCGGCCGGATCGCTCGCCCGGACCAGCACTTGCCCAGCACCGAAGTCACTGACGTTGGTGGTAATGAACCAAAAGGTCCCGTCGTGCTCGCGAAGCGTGGAACCATAAATCCCGGTCGACGGCAGGGGGTTGCCCAGCCGGAACTGGGTCCGCCGGTCCAATACGTGGCCGATCTGTGTCCAATTCACCAGATCAGTGCTGTGGAAGATCGGTGCACCCGGGAAGTACTCGAAGCTGGAGGTAGACAGATAATAGTCCTCCCCTGCCCTGCAGATGGTGGGGTCAGGATAGAAACCGGAAAGGATCGGCTCGACGGCAGAGCTCGCCGCCAGTGCACGGTCCGCAGTGAAGTACGTTGAGGTCGCTGTCATTCTTGGGAGCCTTTCAGTATTCGGGCAACCTTCTCCCGCAGAGGAACGTTCCGGTTTATCCATGGTTCGGGGACCAAGGCGTACCCCAGACTGCCGACAGGCTGGTCCAAATATCTGGCGAGTTTGTCCGCGGTCTGCGCCTCACCTTCGGGTGCAATGCCGGTTTCGACGGCGGCGTCCACCACTGCTGACCAAGTGAGAGGCTGGCGGTCCAAGAGTTCGCGAATCGTCAGGGCATTGCCCTCCCCTGTGTTCGGCGTGGGATCGGCAACAGTCCACGTGTGGGTTCCGTGCGACACCATTTCCGGTTCCCTCGCGCCAGGGACGTGAACGGCGGCACTGGCGCCAACCGGGACGGTGACGTCGAGGGTCAGCTGTCCACCCGCACGCCGCCACTGAACCGAGGCTTCACCGTACGGTGTCAGGTGACGTGCAGCTGCATGGGTGAGCGCCGCCGTCGGCCGCGGTTGGACGGTGATCTTCCTGTACCCGGGTGACGCCGGTGCCAGGCCGGCGACAGTCCGGTGCAGCCAGTCCGCCACGGCGCCTAAGGCGTAATGGTTGAAGGAGGTCATACCGCCAGGGTTCACACTGCCGTCCGGCCGCAGGCTGTCCCATCGCTCCCAGACCGTTGTGGCACCCATGGTGACGGGGTAGAGCCAAGAGGGGCACCCGGTTTGGAGGAGCAGACGGTAGGCGACGTCGACTTCGCCGGCGGCAGTCAGAGCATCGCAAACGAGCGGTGTGCCAACAAAACCGGTGCTGATCCGGAAACCGCTGACGCGAACCAGATCAGCGAGCCGTCGCCCCGCCTCGTGGCGCTGGTCTTCGCTGGGCAGGAGCGCCCACTCCAGTGCCATTGCATACGCTGTTTGGGTATCGGAGAGAATCCGGCCCGAGGGGGTCACATAGGAACGGGCAAATGCGGCGCGCACCTCTGCGGAGAGCTTGTGGTACTTAGCTGCGTCCTCATCGTGGCCGAGTACGGCGGCGGTATGCGCCAGAACTTCGGCAGAACGCGCCAAATGCGCGGTAGCGACGACGTCGGGGTCCGTTTTGGCCCTGGCAGCGTCTTCCGGCGGGGCGCTGGGGTCCAGCCAGTCCCCGTACTGGAACCCGCCAGTCCACAACATGTCGTCGCCGGCCAGTGAAACCACCTTGGCAAGGTACTTGCACGCGCTTGGGTACTGCTGTTCCAGGATCTGGCGGTTTCCCGTCCTTTGATACAACGTCCACGGGATTAGGACAGCTGCATCACCCCAAGCAGCCGTAGGGGTGTTGGTGAACTCCGAGTGGATGACGTCCGGAACCACATGCGGTACGGACCCGTCGGGAAGCTGTTCGGCGGCCACGTCGCGGAGCCAGGAACCAAGGAACCCGCCAATGTCGTAGAGGAATGAAGCTGTGGGGGCGAAGATCTGGATGTCTCCGGTCCATCCGAGTCTTTCGTCGCGCTGCGGGCAGTCCGTTGGCACATCGACAAAGTTTCCGCGGATGCTCCAGTTAACGTTCTCGTGGAACCGGTTCAGCAGCTCATCCGACGATGAAAACCATCCAGTACGCTTCAGGTCCGAACCAATGACGACAGCCTCAATATCCTCGGCCTTCAGGTCCGGAACACCAGTGACTTCGGCGTACCGGAAACCGTGCAGTGTCAAGGACGGCTCCAGGGTTTCCTCCGAGGCCCCGGCCACGACGAAAGTGTCAGTAGACTTCGCGGACCGCAAAGGCTCGGTGCAGAGTTCATCGTTTTCAAGGACTTCGGCATGCTGAATGACCACTTCGGCGCCCGACGGAAGACCCTGCGTCCGAAGGCGGACCCAGCCCACGAGGTTTTGTCCAAAGTCGACCAGCGTCTTCCCGGCAGGAGAAGTAATAACAGACGCCGCCGGGAGTACATCGGTTGGACGGATGGCTGGGCCTTCCGGGGCCACGAGCAGTGAATGATCCGCGGGAATGATTTCTACAGCACTGGAGGGAGAATCAGTGATGCCGGCCTTCTGGCGCAGGTCGGTACTCTGACCGTCGTAGAGGTCGTCGGCAACAATGTGGCTGTTGCGGGCGGTCCAGGAATCATCGGACAGGAGAACGTGGACGGAACCGTCCACCGTGGTGACTTCAAGTTGCGCCAAAACGGCCAGGCGGTCTCCGTAGATGGCACGCTTGTTTTCGAAGCCCAGACGTCCTCGGTACCAGCCATTACCCAACAGCATTTCCAGGTGGTTCGCACCCTGCCGCAGCAGCGACGTAACGTCATACGTCTGGTAGCGAAGTCGGTTCTCGTACGAGGTCCAGCCCGGCGCCAGCACAGTGTCGTCGATGCGCTGGCCGTTGATGGTGGGGACATAGATGCCGTGCGCTGTGGCGTAGAGCCGGGCTTTGATGATGTCTCCAGGCAGGTCCAGGATCCCGGAGAGGATGGGGGCCGGCATGCCGGCTCCACCTATCTCGGCAGGGCTCACAAAATCGGCTACCCAGTCCGATGCTTTGAGGAGGCCGGCTTCGACAGTTGAGGCTTCGCTCCAGTCACTCCAATCTGCACCATCTGTGACACGGACCCGCACTGCGGCGGACTCCCTGGAACTCAGCTCAGGCGCGGGCCACGGGACCAGCACCTGATCGTTGCTTTCGACCCGGTAGACCTTAACTGCTTCACCGCGTGTGACCTCAATGTCGTAGGCAGTTTGGGTGTAGCCGGCATCAGCGGCCGGCACAAACCATGAGAGCCTCGGCATTGGGTTACCCAGCCCAATAACTGGTGAAGAGTCGGTTCGTTGATCAAAGCGTAGGCCTTGGGGAGCGGCAACATGTGCCATGAATGTCTCCAGACGGTGTTGTAACAGTTGTCTGCCCGGTCAGGGAGGGCAGCTGGTTAAGCGGGACGGTCAGAGCTGGGCGGGGGCACCTTGGTGTACATCGGCGGCCTTTTCGGCGGCCAGGAGCTGCAGCCGGGCGGCTCTGCGTTCACGTTGCTTTTTTGGATCTGCCACGGGCGCTGCCATCTGAAGGCGGCGAGTGTAGTCATGACGTGGTGCACGGGCTACCTGATCAGCCTCCCCAATTTCAACAACTGAGCCTTGATACAGCACGGCGATGCGGTCACTGATGGAGTTCACAACGCCCAGGTCGTGGCTGATGAACAAGTACGCGACGCCGGTTTGTTCCTGCAATTCCTTGAACAGGGTCAGGACACGGGCCTGAGTGGTAACGTCCAGTGCGCTGGTCGGCTCGTCGCAGATGATGACCGACGGATCAAGTGCAAGCGCGCGGGCGATCGCGATGCGCTGGCGTTGCCCGCCCGAAAACTCTTTCGGGTATCTGCTGCCCGAGTCGCTGGGCAAGCCGACCGAATCGAGCAGCTCCCTCACGCGCTGACGACCTCCCGGCGCACCAGCGGCGGCCATGGGTTCCACCAGAATGTCTTCAACCGTCATGGAGGGGTTTAGCGACGAGTAGGGGTCTTGGAAGACCACCTGGATGCCTCGAGCCACCTTCCGCCGCTGAGAGCGGGAGATGTTGCTGATGGTCTCACCGCGGAACTTAATGCCACCTTCGGTGACAGGTGCGAGTCCCAAAATTGCCCGGCCGATGGTCGTCTTGCCTGACCCGGATTCGCCAACCAGGCTCAGGGTTTCGCCAGCCTTCAGGTCAAGGCTGACGTTGTCTATGACCTTCTTCGAAAGCCCGTGCCGCCCGGTATAGGTCACTACGAGGTTTTCGACTTGGAGTATGGGAGAAGTCACCGTTACGCCTCCATCAGTTCTACGCTGCGCGAGGATTCCAGCAGCGTTTTCGTATAATCCTGCTCGGGACTGCTGAACAGCGATTCGACATCGTTTCGTTCCACAATCCGGCCGTTCTTCATGACACTGACCGTGTCGCAAAGGTCCGCTACGACGCCTAAATTGTGGGTCACCAGGATCATTGCCAAACCACGCTCTGTGCTGAGCTCCCTCAGGAGTTCGAGCACATCGGCCTGCACGGTGACGTCCAGTGCGGTGGTTGGTTCATCAGCCACAATCAGGTCCGGGTCCCCTGCGACGGCACCGCAAATCAGTACGCGCTGGGCCATGCCACCGGAGATTTCGTGTGGGTAAAGGCGCATGACACTTTCGGGGTTGCGGATGCCAACGCGTGTCAGCAGTGCGATCAGTTCTTCTTTGGCCTCTTTTTCACTGATCCTCTTGACGGCCCGGAGGCCGTAGACGAGTTGCGCACCGATGGTAAATGAGGGATCCAGGTTGGACATGGGCTCCTGCGGGATGTAGCCGATGCGTCGGCCGCGGGCGTTCTTGAGTGCCTTGTCGTCCGCCAACAGGTCTTGGCCGTCCAGGTAGATGCTGCCACCGAGGATGAGGGCTTCCTTAGGGAGGATGCCCAGCGTTGAAAACGCCATCTGGGATTTTCCGGATCCGGATTCACCCACAAGACCGTGGATTTCACCGCGGCGGACGTCCAAGTCGACGCCGTGCACCACCGTGCGGACACGATCGGGGCCGTCCGGATAGCCGACTTTCAGGCCGCGGATGGACAACAGGGCGGCATCGTATCCTGATGCCGTGGACGCGGTCCGAGCATTCTGGGCTTCGGTGAGCATCGCGCGTCTGCGCGATTTTTTCAATGTCCTGTTGTGAGCCGAGGATTGCAGGACATCACGGAGGACGTTCCCCAAAAGGATGAGGGCAAGGATGGTGAGGCTGATCAGGAGCGCCGGCCAGAGCACTCCGAACCGGTTGTTGTAGATGTTGCTGTTGGCGTTCTGCAGGATGCCGCCCCATGACGGTTGTTCCGGATCGCCGAGGCCAAGAAACTCGACACCAGCCTGGATGGCAATGCCCGATGCTGCGACAAAGGAACTCTGAATAACCACGGGGGCCCTGACAGCCCAAAGCACGTGCCTGCCAATGATTCGTTGGTCCGAGAGGCCCACAACTTTTGCTGCGTCGATGTAGAGTTCCGTCCGGACTCCCAGTACGACCGAGCGCACAAGCCGGTAATAGGTTGGGGCGACCAGCACGCCGAAGACTGCCATGGCCACCATGACATTGGGCCCGGTGAGTGCGAAGAGCGCAATCAACAGGACGATGCTTGGCAGGGACATGATGAGGTCGGTCACGAAACCGGCGATGGCTTCGAACCTGCCTCGGTAGAAACCGGAGAGGAGTCCGGTGGTGACTCCGAACAGGACCGCGATCACCAGCACCAGCAGTGATCCAAGCAGGGTGCCGTTGGTGCCCCACATGAGCTGTGACAGGATGTCCCGGCCGGCGCGGTCTGCACCGAAAAGATGACCCTCGGAGAAGGGCTGTGCGTTTACCGAGTTAAGGTCCGCTTCATTGGGCTGGAAGGGAGCCAGCCAGGGGCTCAGCACCCCGAACAGAATCACAAGCAGTAGGAATACTATACAGATCACGCCCTGCGGGTTTGACAGCAGGCGCCGGAGTAGGGAGCGGCCGGGCCCGGGGACTTCGGCCACCGTTTCTGTCAGGCTGGCTTCAGCGCTCATCGGGTCCTCGCTTTCGGGTTCAAGACGGAGTTGGCAAGATCGCCCAGGAAGTTCACGCAGAGCACGATGATGATGGTCACCACGACGGTTCCCATGACCATGGGTACGTCACCTTGCTGCGCGGACTGATTGGCCATCTGCCCCATTCCGGGAAGAGCCATGACCTGCTCGACGAAAATCGCGCCCCCGAGCAACCCCAGTGTCTGCAAGCTGAGGACCGTGAGTCCCGGCCCTCCGGCATTGCGCAGGACATGCCGGAAAATCACATGGGACTCCTTGAGCCCGCGGGCCCGCAGGGTCCTGACGAAATCCTTGGAGAGAGCGTCCAGGACAGCCCCCCGGAACTGGCTGGCTGCGCTGGCCACTGATCCGATGAGCAACGCAACAACCGGCAGGGTGATGGAGAGGATCCATCCGCCGAAGCTGCGGTCCGGAGAAATGTATCCGGTGGCCGGGAAGAGCCGGATGGAGATGGCGAAGGTGAAGACCAGCGCAATGGCGATGATGAACGGAGGAACTGCAGCACCCAAAACGGAAATGAACTGAAGGACCTTGTCAAGCCAGCCGCCATAGACGGCCGCTGCCACGCCAAGAAGAACACTAAGAATCAGGGTAAAGATCAAGGTGGTGATGACCAAGGTCAAAGTCACCGGCACCCTCGTCGAAAGAGCCGACGTCACGGTTTGTCCCGTGAAGAAGGACTCGCCGAGGTTGCCGGTGACCGCGTTGACCAGCCAGTCACTGAATTGCACAAGCAACGGACGATCAAGGCCCAGGTCAACCACTTTGCGTTGAACATCCGACTCTGTGGCTTGGTAGCCCAGAATGGCCCTGGCAATTCCCGTTCCATTGCCAAACATGAGACAGAACGTTGCAAAGCTGACAAGGAGGAGTATGGCCGCGGAGCGGAGAAGGCTTTTGAGTAGGGGTAGCATCTTCGTGGTCGCTGGGTCTCTTGTGTTCGGTTACTTGAAGTCGCGCAGAAGCGGGTGCAGACCGGAGAAATCGCTGGATTCCTGGACGTCAACCTTGGGGTTGGACGCGTAGAACCGGTCCATGTAGGCCATCGGAACGAACCAGGCCTGCTCAGTGACGTACTTGTTCAAGTCCTGCTGAGCCTGCTTGCGTTCGGCATCGGTACCGGTCAGGACCGTGTTCCACAGTTCGTCTACCTTGGCGTCCGGCTGGTGGGCGACATTCCAAATGCCGTCTTTAAGAACGTAGTCAGTGATGTCCTGCAGGGATTCACCGTAGTTGCCCAGCTGCCACAGCGGTACGGGGAACTTTCCGCTGAGAAGCTCGGAAATGGCGTTCGGTCCTGACAGCGCAACCTGCTCGACCTTGATGTTGATCTGTGCCAACTGTTGGGTGATGTACGGCATCAGGGTTTCGTGATTCTGGCCGGTCATCGTCGGAATCTGCAGGGTGAATCCGTCAGAGTACCCCGCCTTTTCCATCAGCTTCTTGGCCTCATCCACGTTGAAGGGGTACGGGTCCTTCATGTCCGGTATGTAGGCATCACTGCCCTCGCGGAAGATCTGGTAGGCCGGTGACGCATGCCCCTGGTAGAGCTTCTCGGACATCGCATCGCGATCAAAGACCATGTTCATGGCCTTACGGACATCGAGGTTTCCCAAAGCGGGGACCTTCTCGCCCAGATGGTCAGTGATCAGAAGGCGCGTGGTGCTGCTGCCCTTGAGCGTCTGAATGTTCTCTCCAGCACCCTTTGCTTCTTCCAGGGTTGCAGAGGACACAATCGTGCCGTCAATCTGCTCTGTCTTCAGTGCGTTGACCGCTGCCGTCTCATCTTCCAAAACTTTGAGGACAAGCTTCTTATACGGGAAGCGGCTGCTGTCCCAGAAGGAATCATTCTTGGTGAAGGTATAGACGGAGCCACGGGTGGTGTTTGCGACATCCAGAGTATAGGGCCCGGACCCCACGGGTGCGTCAAACTTCTTACCCTGGATGGACGCCGGCGAGGCAATGCTGGAGTCGCACATACGCAGGGCCAGCAAAGGGTTTGGCGCCGGCCAGGAAATCGCCACGGTCTGGGTGTCGGGAGTTGTGACGTTAATGCCTGCCCAGCGGCTGGCGGCCCCTCCGGCAGTGGCATAGTACTCAGCGTTCGTCTTCACCGCGGCGGCGTCGACGGGCGTGCCGTCAGAGAACTTTACGCCCTCACGGATGTGAAGGGTGGCTGTCTTCTGATCAGCGCTGAATTCCCACTTGTCCGCCAATGATGCTTCCGGCTTGCCATTCTTGTCGCATCGCAGCAGGGAATCCCACACTGCGTTGGCGCTCCACCCTTGGTAGCTCGGTTGGACAGCAGGGTCCCAGCCCTGAATGTCGGCAGTCATTCCAAGGGTCAAGAGGTCTTTGTTGGTGGAACTGCCGCCTGTGTCGCCCGCTTGGCCACCGCTTGTGCAGCCCGTCAAGGCTACGAGCCCTACTGCCAAGGGGGCCGCAAGGGCGACTAGAGCACGTCGTCGTGTGCGTCGCATGAATAACTCCTTTGTTGTTGAGGGCAGGAACGCTGCCAGAAACGGCCGCCAAATCTTCCAGTCGATGACTTGGAACACCCGGCGTGCAACGTTGTCCGTATGAACACTAAGTCAGAGTTTCAGCACCGTCAAGAGAATCTTGTTGCCCATCTCTCAGTACGGTCACATTCACCCCTAGATGTAGGGATTTGTGAGGGAATTGTTGATTGGTGAAACCTTGTTCCCGCAGGAAAATTTGCCGCTTGTGGTGCAACGTTGTCCAACACGGTACACTGAGCAAGCCATGAACTCAGACAGAAGGGGTCGACGGTGACACCTAAGCGAACCACAGCGACAGAAAAACCGCGCCGGGCAACTCTTCAGGACGTTGCCAGCGAAGCTGGCGTGTCATTCTCTGCGGTCTCAAAGGTCATCCGGGGTGCATCCGGAGTCAGCCCCCAAATGCGGGAGCGAGTCACAGCCGCCATCGAAAAACTGGGGTACCGTCCGCATGCAGGAGCCAGGGCAATGCGGGGAAAGTCGTACACGATCGGGGTCATGATCGTGGAAATGAGTTCGCCCTTCCAGCCAGAAGTGGTTCAGGGAATTACCGACGCTCTCGAAGGTACCCCCTACCAAGAGGTTCTCATCGCTGGTGGACTCTCCCCCGCACGCCAGAAGCGAAGCATAGAGGCCTTAATGGACCGGCAGGTCGACGGCCTTATTCTTGTCGCCCCTTGGATGGAAGCGGAGTGGCTGGAAGAGCTGGGCTCAAAGATCCCAACGGTGGTCGTGGCAAGGCATGGTACGGCCGCAAACTTTGACACCGTGGTAGACGACGAGTACCAAGGCGCCCGGCTGATGGTTGACCATCTGGTCTCCTTGGGCCACGAACGAATCGTCCATACAAGCATGCCCTCTGGGGGGCTTGAGCCATTTGTCTTGTCCCATACAGCCCGTCGTTATGGTTACGAGCAAGCCATGACGCGCCACGGACTTGTTCCGGAGATCGTTGAGACCACTTACTCCGAAACAGGCGGCTATGACGCGGCCATTCAGGCGTTGTCTGGAAAAAACCGGCCGACGGCAATTTTTGCGGGAGCTGACATTGCCGCTCTCGGCGTCCTGCGCGCCGCAGAAGAACACGGCCTCGAGGTTCCCGAAGACCTAACGGTCGCTGGTTACGACAACATCTATGTCTCGGCCATCGGCCGGATTTCACTGACCACGGTGGACCAGTCAGGCCAACTCACGGGAGCCAACAGCACCCGCCTACTGCTGGAACGCATTGAAGGCAGGACTCAACCGGCGCACTACGTAATTGCTCCACAGCTTGTTCCCCGCCACACGAGTGCTGCGCCAAAGCGCGTCGAACAGGCAGCGTCGGTTTCGGCGCAACGGTAGGCAACGCCAGGATTCAGCTTCCAAAGGAGGGACTGGGCCGCCAATCACGGCTCGGCACCATGCGGCTGTGTCCAAAACCAGCGGCAACCGGAATCACTGGAAGGAGGACTTGCAATGGCTGCAGAAGAAGGTTCATCATCAGCCACGGCCTCGCCAATAAGCTTGAAGCAACGGCAGCCAACCCTCTACGACGTGGCCAAATTGGCAGGGGTGTCGCACCAAACTGTGTCCCGGTATCTAAGGGGCGGCAGCCCCTTGAGGCCAGGCACTGTTGAGCGGGTCGCGCAAGCGGTGGCTAAGCTCCACTACACCCCAAACCTCGCCGCGCGTGCGCTTCGGACACAGGAACCGGACAAAATCCTCGTCATTGTTCCGGACGACTCCATTCACGTCCCGACTAAAATGCTGAGCGGCGCCAGGTCGGTAGCTTTGGCCGGTGGGTATCGTGTGGAAACTGTTACGTTGGATCGAGATGCTGCGGTGGTCGAATCGCAGCTTCGTCGGGCGCTGACCGCAAGCGACGTCGCCGGCGTCCTTTCCTTCGCACCTCTTGTGACGTCCGGCGTCAGGCAGTCGCCAACGCAACCGCCGCTGGTGGTGGCCGGCGACTACGACGACGCACTTCGGGCGCCCGGCGCTCTTGCCGATGGTGGACCGACAGCCATGGTGGTGCGACACCTGGCATCCCTGGGGCATGCTCACTTCTTCCACTTGGCTGGCCCACTGTCCTGGCCCGCCGCCCGGAGTCGTGCTGCGGTGTACACCGAAACCATCATCGAGATGGGTGTGACGTCGCATGGCATCGAATATGGGGACTGGACCATATCTTCCGGTCACGCGGCGGGCCAGCGGATCGCCACCCTGGAGCAGGTCACCGCCGTAGTAGCCGCAAACGATCACATGGCGATAGGTGCGATGAGGGCCTTGTACGAACTCGGCCTCAAAGTTCCGGGCGACATCAGCGTTATTGGGTGGGACGACGTGGAAGAGTCTTCCTTTCTCATCCCTTCACTTTCAACGGTTCGTATGGATCACGAGGCCTTGGGTGGCAGGAGCATGATGGACCTTTTGAGGCGGGTAGGCAAGGCTCCTCGAACAGCAATGCCTACCCTCGCCCGTTCCGAGATTCTGTTGCGTGAATCCGTTGGACCCCCGCGGGAAAGAGCAGGACGTTTCTGTTCGATGCCGTGAAACGCAACCTCATCGCGCAAGGCAGTAGCCCCGCATTTCCCAGCAGGTTGGTCTTCAGCCGATCCCCGCACGGTAGGAGACCGAACGGACGCGAGCGCTGGTCGCGCCCGATCCGATCGCAAGCATTCGGCCCGTGAAGCCGGTTGCCACCTCCGTGGAGAGGTACCGGCCGTCGATTCTCGCGAGGTCATGCCGTCCCTCACTGTCATCGACTGACAGGAGTATGTCATCAGGTCCCCCATGACCGTAAGTATTTGGATGTGGGATCGGAGGCAGGCTCTCGATGCGCAGGACAAGCTCGCCCTGAGTTACCAGCCGTGCACCCAGCTGCTGATGCAGGTCTCCAACCTGCGCTTCGGCGCGCACCGTGCCGTTCTCGAGATGTACCCCGTACCAGTGGCGGTCATCGAGGCGGACCGAAAAGAGCCCGCCGTCCTCAATCACGGCTTCCGCCGTCCACTCGTGGTCGCGCACACGTGTGCACAACAGGCCTGTGGCCCCCTCGCGAACCGGGGGCAGCACGAGCCCGGATGTACCCACATGGTGCGCGATCGTTTCGGGTTCGGCGTAAGGTGCAATCCAGCGAACATGCAGCTCAGGGGCAGTGAAGTCGTCGACGAAATCGGTGCACGGAACAGGCACGTCGTAGCGGTGCTCATCGAATTGCGGCCAACCGTCTTCCCAAGTGACCCCGGCGATGAAGGTTTCACGTCCAAGGACGTGAAACCCAGGGGTAAAGCCGCGGGGCCTGGTTCCCAGGTAAACGGCAGCCCACTCACCCGCTGGCGTCTGCACGAGGTCTGCATGACCGGTATTCTGCACCGAAAGACCAAGGCTCCTGTGCGTAAAGATCGGGTTCCGAGGGCAAGGCTCGAACGGTCCCCAAGGGTGCGGCGCTCGCGCGGCCGTGACGACGTGCCCACGTTCGGTACCCCCTTCTGCCAGAAGCAGGTACCAGTATTCACCTATGTGGTAGAGGTGAGGCCCTTCAGGCCCGTGAAGGCCGCTTCCTTGCCAGATGGGGTATGGGGACCCTATGAGCTGCCCAGTAGCGGTATCGAGCCGGGCCTGGAGGAGGCCGTGCTCGGCACCGGGGTCGAGTGTTCTCCATGAGAGAAAGCAGGTGTCGCCGTCCCAGCACAGGTCCGGATCGATGCCACGTGCAGCAGGGATGAACACTGGATCGCTCCACGGCCCTGCCGGATCCGACGTCGAGACGAGTATCTGCCCCGAGTCGAAGTCGCTGATGTTTGTTGTGACCAACCAAAAGCGACTGTCATGGTGCCGCAGCGTGGGGGCGTAGATACCCGACGACGGCCACGGAAAACCATCCCTGAACTGTGTGCGCCGAGTGAGAGCGTGACCCAGCTGCGACCAGTTAAGAAGGTCCTTGCTGTGCCAAATGGGCACCGCCGGGAAGTACTCGAAGCTGGAGTTCGCGAGGTAGAAGTCTTCACCTACGCGGCAAACAGTGGGGTCGGGGTAGAAACCCGGGAGGATAGGCTGTTCCGCGCCGGACTTGACCGGGCGGCTGCGTGGTTGCTCTTTTCCGGTTCGGGGCGCATCAGTCATGAGCTGCTGCAATTCCGGTGTTTGAAGCTCTTGTAACCCTCTTCTGCTGCAGAAACCACCTGCTTGAATTGCCACCCGGATCAGGGCAACTGTTTTTTTGTGAGGTAGAGGAATAACCCCCATGGGAAAAGTTCACTCCATGGTCCTTTCGACTAGGACACCAACGAGTTCTTCGATGACATCATCGAGATTCATCGTTGGTCTTAATAAAGCGGGTGGGTGCGGACTGACGCCCCACCCCGCAGCTCGAGTAGCCGAGACAACCAGTGCTGGCTGTCCCACAGCAGCCCGACCTGCATAGCAAGCAGACAACGTTGCACAAAAGCATAACCCGAATAGCTCTTCCGCGGGATCCAGGAGCGCGGCTCGGGCGATTATCTCCAAATATTTCTCTTGATCCAGGGGGTTCCAGCAGTTAGGGTTTCGTAAAACGTTGCACGCAGCCCGCTCAACTACTAAAAACCTTTTCCGCCGTGCGTGGGGTTGCCTGCTCGACTGTCGACGTCAGCGCCAGTGCCGCCCGCCTCCATTGAAAGAAAGACCTCATGTCTGAACGACCCCGCAAAGTCCTTTTCGGCGCAGCCTACTACCACGAATACCAACCTTCACCGCGCCTTCTCGAAGACCTCGACCTTATGGCGGCAGCAAACATGACCGTCATCCGGGTTGGTGAATCCACGTGGTCCACATGGGAGCCCGAGGATGGATGTTTCGACCTTGAGTGGATGACACCAGTGCTGGACGGCGCACATGAACGGGGTATTTCGGTGATCTTGGGAACGCCGACATACGCGATTCCGATGTGGTTGGCACGTCGCTACCCGGAAATCGCGGCTGAAACCAGCACAGGCCGACCCCTCGGATGGGGAGCCCGCCAGGAAATGGACTACACCCACCCGGCTTTCAAGTTCCATGCAGAACGCATCATTCGCAAAATTGTCGAACGGTTTTCGAAACACCCGGCCGTGATTGGCTATCAGGTTGATAACGAACCGGGCTTACGCTCCTTCCACAACCGCGGGGTATTCCAGCGGTTCACAGACGAACTCCGGCATCAATACGGAACAGTGGAGAACCTCAATAAGGAATGGGGTTTGGTCTACTGGTCCCACCAGCTCTCTACCTGGGCGGACCTCTGGACCCCCGACAACAACGCACAGCCGCAGTACGACCTTGCCTGGCGTCGATTTCAAGCCCGCCTCACCACAGAATTCCTTCAATGGCAGACGGCCATCATCCGCGAATACTCCACGCCGGAACAGTTCGTCACCACTTGCATCGCATACGACCTACCGTCCCAGCACGATCAGGAAGTGACACGCGATTTTGATATCACTGCCGGCAACCCTTACTACGCCATGCAGGATGCTTTCGCCATTCCGTCGTCGAGCAACACATCCCAAGGGTGGGCCGCCGGGGGCGCCTGGGCACTTTTCCGCAGCGGCGACAGGATGTACTCATCCAAACAGGCTCCTTTCCTCGTGACTGAAACCAATGCCGGCGCCATCGGGGGTTCTGAAATGCAGTACCCCGCATTCGACGGACAATGGCGGCAGGCGGCCTACGCACTCATTTCCCGGGGCGCTGAAATGATCGAGTACTGGCACTGGGCAAGCAACCACTACGGTACGGAAACGTATTGGATCGGTGTCCTTCCCCACGACCAAAAGCCCGGACGGGTCTACCGCGAACTGTCCCAACTGGGCGCCGAGCTTAAAACAGCCGACAATGCGTTGGTCGGTCTCACTCCGGACGCAAGCATCGGGATTGTCTACTCTAATGAATCCAAATGGGGACTGGCCGGACAGCCCTGCTTTGCAAACCAAGACTCCATTGGAGGAGACGAACGCTCCTACGAAAAGATCTTTGAAGCCTTCTACCAAGGAGCCTTCAAGGCGGGAGCTCCTGTCCGCATCATTCATGATCGACAGATTGTGGGAGATAAAGGCCGAGCCCTCGACCCGGCCCAGGTGGCTCAGGAATTGCCCGTCCTGATCGCCGCCGGCCTCTTTATCGCCGATGACGAATTGCTGGACTGGCTACGAGGCTATACTGACGCCGGCGGACACCTCGTGCTCGGCATGCGCACCGGATACGCCGACCACGAGTCTCGAGCGCGGCTCGAAACAAAACCCTCCCGACTTGCCACGCACGCCGGGGTCAGTTACCAGGAATTCTCGCAACTGGATATCCCGCTCGCGTTGGAGCCCACTGCGGGTTTGCAGCTCTCTACGGAAAGCCGTGCAACGCGCTGGATCGACTATCTCGAGGAGCAAGAGGCCACAGTCCTCGCCAGCTACCGGCACCCCCAGTTTGGTCGCTACCCGGCCATCGTCACCAGGCCAACCGGGTCCGGCCGAATCACCACCATCGGCACCCTGCCAAATACCGAACTGGGAGCCGACATCATCCGTTGGCTTACCTCGGAACAGACTGCAGTCTGGGAAGACCTACCAGAGGCAGTCACCGTTCACTCGGCAACGAACGCCGACCAGAGGCGTGTTCACTTCGTTCACAACTGGAGCTGGGAGCCAGCGAGGATTGCCACACCCGGCCCCTTGGACGATGTCCTCGACCGGCGATTGACCAACTTGAGCAAAATCGAACTGGGCGCCTGGGACGTTCGAATACTCATAGAACCCGCCAGTTAGACCCAAGCGGCGGACGCCACTGCATGACCCCGGGACCGTTGCCATCCATGAATCGTTAAATCCCTCGAACTGCCGAAGGAAGTCAGTCATGAACGCGCTCACCATCAAGGACCCCGCCGACCTGCTCAGCTTCATCGGCCACACCCTCGGCTTCTGGCCACAAGAAAGCCTCGTCTGCATCACCCTCAACAAAGACAAAGTCGGAGCCACCCTCCGCATCGACCTCCCCAAACAATCAGGCCTAGAGATCCACTCAGCCCGTACCGTCGCTGCCTACCTCACGTCAGATGAACGAGCCAACGTCATCGTCTTCGCCCTCTATACGTCAGAAAACCTGGAACCGGGAGAGGCCAGGCCGCAGCGTGCCACCACTGCCGCCTCACCGGAGTACCAGTCAAAGAAGGCATCACCATCCGCGATGGCATCTACGTCACCAACACCCCCTACGACGCCCACGCTGGTGAGAACCTCGCGATCCCGATCAGCAGCACCGAATACTCCCAGGTCAACGCCGAATTCTCATCTACCGCGGCAGCGCCATCGTACCCACCAACCAAGTAACCCTCCCGACGGCGACCCACAAGCAAGAGGACACTGCCGCCGTCGAACATCACATGAAAGCGATCCTCAACCAGTCACCGGCCGCAGCCGTCCAGGACGCGCACGAGCTTTGGAACGGGATGCTGAGCACGAAGAACTACCCCCACCCACCACGATGTCCTCAAACCACCCACGCCCCGAACTGGTCCAGGAGCGAAGGGGCCAAACAACTCCTCACCCACACCGCCCCAGAACACGCAGCACACGTCCTCACCACCATCGACTACATCAACTGGTGGGAAGGCCGAGGATGCAAAGCCCACCAATACCTCCGACTAGCCCTCGACGACGACCCCGGCCACCGCTTCGCACACCTCACCGACCGCATGCTCGGCGCGGCATCATCGCCGGCTGGAACACCAACAGAAGCACCACCTACAAAACCAGGCTCGACATGCCATAAACCACATCTTCCACGACTGAGTCGGGTAACCGAACGCCCGGTATCGGCGTTCGGTTACCGGGCAGAAGTGAAAAGAGACGCAATTTCACCTGCCGACGATCGTTCTATCAGTGGCGGGGGCGACGCGCCTCGATGCTGTAGATGGTCCCGGATTGATCGGTGACGCTGGCAGCCAAGTGGCCATGTTGATCATGTCCGTCAAACAAATCCACCTGTGTCGATAGGTCGTCGGCGTTGGAGTGGGCCGAATAGGAGTAAAAAGCGTCTCTGCTCGGCAGCTGTGTCACCTCGTTTTTAGCTGCCGAGTGAACAGGACAGTTTTGCCGGAGAAGTGTCCTCGGCCCACTCTTGGCCGCCAGTTCAGGCTTAGTCGACCCTTTGGCGCCCCAAACGGGCGTAGATGTCGGGACGCTTTGCCCGCAGGAAAAAGGCGTAAACGATTCCGCCGAAGAAAAGCGCGAAGGTGAAGGCCATAAAGACGACGGTCAGGACCGCCGATCCACCGATGAGCTCAGGGTAGTTGGCGATTGCCAGGTAGGTGATGGCACCAAGGAACAGAACGCTGATGAAAGGTGCTATGACCGTCTTCCACAACGATTCCGGAGCGAAGCCGCGGCGGCGGATGAAGTACACCAGCACAGCGAAGCTCGTGATGAACATCAGAAGCAGTACGGCGAAAGTTCCGCTACCGCTGGCGACCGGATAGAGCACCTCCGGAGCCACCCCTATGACTGTAAACAGCACGATCGCTCCCGCCCACACAACACCAACGGCCAGTGCAGAGGCGTACGGCGACTTGTGTTTGGGATGCACCCTGCCCAAGAAGGAAGGCAACGCGTGGTCCGAGGCCAACGCGAAGCTGTACCTGGCGGCAATGTTCTGGATGGACAGCATGCAAGCCAAGACGGACGTGATGAGCAGGATGACGGCGACGTCGGCGAAGATACGTCCCATAAGGCCGACGAGTGCGTCATTAAAGAGATTCACCGTGTTGTTCGCTGCCTCGGACTGGATCTTGTCGGCGCCGAAGAAGGCGATGAAGGCCCAGGCTGCAACCGCATAGAAGATTCCGATGCCTGCCACGGCCAAATATGTGGCACGAGAGATGGTCTTGTCGGGGTTCTTGACCTCGTCCCGGTAAATAACGGTGGCTTCGAACCCGAAGAAGTTGCCAACGGCGAAAAGCAGCGCCAGGCCAAGGGTTGCGTCGGTGATGGACGGAAGGGCGAACCCTGCACTTTGCACTGCCCCTAGTCCGTTGGCCGAGAACGAAACGACATCGAACACCACGATGATGGCCACTTCAAGCAACATCACGATTGTCAGCAGCTTGGCCGACAAATCTATGCGGTTGTAGGCCAGCACAGTAGTCAGGGCTGTAATGGCCAACGCATACCAGTACCAAGGGATGTCCGGACCGCCGAGAGTGTTAAGAACGAACCCCTGAAGCGTCACCCCGAAGAATGATGGCGCGAAGAAGCCGATAAAGATGTAGCCAAACAGTGCCAGGAAGGCGCCCCCGAGGCCAGCAGGCTTGCCCAGTCCAGCTGTGACAAAGGAATAGAAGCCGCCCGGGCCTTGGACGCTCCGGCTCATCTTGACGAATCCCACCGAGAAGATCAGCAGCATGAGCGTCACAAGCAAGTAGATGGCAGGTGCGGTTTGCCCGCTGAACATCAGCAGGACCGGGAGTGTTCCGGCCACTGTGGCCAGAGGTGAAGAGAAAGCGAGCACGTTCATGACGAGCTCGCCCACTCCCATGTTGCCGCTGAGCCGGTGCTCATGGGTCTGACGCGATAATTTTGGTGCCTCGAGCGTGGTGTTGTTCATGTAATCCTCATCACTGAATATTGAGTTCTGAATCACAGTATCGACGGGCCAGGGAAGGGCGTTGTGTCATGTTGGGACAGCCTGGCTATGCCCCCGCCGGGCTTCGGGTCCCCGCCTCAAGCAAGGAACGACTGAGGGCCACCCCGTGGTCCGCCAGCTTTTTCAGATGCGCCGCCGTGCCGTCCCAAGCGGACCAGTGAGCGGCCCCGTCGAGCAGCGTAAAAATGGCTTGGATTGTTTGCCGCGTGACGGCGAGTCCCATTTCTTCGGCCGCAGCTGTATACATCTCCTCGTGCAGGCTCTGCCAAAAGGCGAGCTCTTCACGCAGTTCTTGACCCAGGAAACCTGCCACCTTGTCCGAAGCAACCAGAAGATTCCAAAGATCAGCTTCGGGCGTGCTCACTTGCTGGGCGACATGGAAACGGACAAGGGCCGCCCAGTAGTCTCCCGCACACGGAGATTCCTGCACTTCATCAAGGAGGTCACGGGCGAAGCCGTGGGTAAACCACAGGAGGGCCTCGGCCACAATCTGGTCTCTGCCTTGCGGAAAACTGGAATAGAGGCTTGGCGCCTTCAGGCCCAGCTCGCGGCCCAGCGTACGCATGCTCACTGAGTTGTAACCATTGGTGGCGGCCAGTCGGAGGAAGGCTACGAGGATCCGCTTCCTTGCGGGCGTCTGCGCCTCCCAGTCACGCTTGGATAGGAATTCCCGGACAGCAGCGTTCGCCTGCTCACGCGGAGATGGACTCATTTCATCCTCAAAGGGTCGTAACAGAATGAGTCTAACTAACAGTCGTTAGGTTGAGAAGATCTAAACCACACAGAGTCCCCTCTACCAATGAGACAGTCAGCAAAGCACTCCCGTACACGTCCCACCACAAGGTCATCCGTGTACCCGTCGCAGCTGGTGAGAGTGACGCCTAGGACAGAAAGGGTAAGGGAGCCCTGGGGCACGGCTTTGATCCGTCTGCCGGCGTAGGCCATTTGGTGCCAATGCCTTCCCCACGGAATCTCTATCAGGGCGGAGGCCGCGGGCGCAGCGAACGACCTGACGGTGTGCTTGGTCCTGCACAGGCGCCTGATCAAAGTTCGCGGCGGCATATCGAGGAGCAGGGAAGCCGTAGCCAGGTCCGGCCCCGCGAAACCGCCGAATTCGACAGGCAATACGTAGGACGTTGGCGAGCCCTCCCAGGCGCCGGACGCCGCTTGCGGGGAGGCTGCCATGCCCGCGGATCCACGAATGCCCAACTCTGCCTCCTGGCGTAAGGAAAGCGGGCCGTAGCGCTTGGACACAGTGCCAGGAACAAGCGCTACGGACCCGCAGCTTGAGGGGCTAGGTGCCCGGCGTGGGCCACGGCGAGGCGTCGCTGTCGCGGCCTCCTGCCATGTCCTGGAGGAGACGGTGAACGAGTTTCCCGGAGCGCTTCAGCTGAAGGTCGGTCCGTTCACCGAGATCGGTTTCATTGAAGTGTGCCGATGCCCGCAACCATTCGACATGCCGTCCCTGCGCGAGCTTCCTGTTCATCATCGAGATCAACTCTCAAAAGTAATGGGGCTATTGGGTCACTTCCAGCATCTGTCACGGGACCCCGAAGCAACCGTGTCAGTTTGAGACACGACTCAACCGTCTACGCTGATGCCCACAGCGAAGATAAAGACCCCGCTGGCAGCCACCAGGAAAGCAGCAGCTCCCAAGGGAACAGCGTGGACGCCACGGAAGCTGGACGTTACCCAGGGTTCGCGGGACGGTCCGGCTAAATGCCCGCCTGCCAAACGCAACCCCGCCGCCACCAGAATGAGGAAAATGCCGAGATACGCCACCTAGTCCTCCGTCCATCGGGCACTCAGGGGATCCAAAGCAATCGCCAGATGCTTGCTGGAGCGTTCCGGATCAATTTGCGAGACCTGCATGGCACAACTGAAACCGTCGGTGAGGACAAGCCCGTCACTGCTCTCCAGCGCCGGCGCAATGGAGTGATCGGCCACCTTCATGGACATGTCGAAGTGCTCGGCCTCAAAGCCAAAGTTCCCGGCCACTCCACAGCACGAGGACGACTCCACGACGTTGGGTACTCCCCACGCCTCCAGGACCCGTCTCTGGGCGCCCGAGCCGAAGACCGCATGCTCGTGACAATGGGTTTGCAGGACAGCCGTTTTGGGGGGAACGGCGGACGGCCTCCAGCCACGTTTGATAGCCTCATCGACAGCCACGGAGAACGAGCGGACCCGGGCAGCCACGCGCGCGGCCGCCGCACCGCCCACCATCTTGGGACCCTCGTCCCGGATCGTCGCCGCGCAGCTGGGTTCCAGCACCACGATGTCACGGCCCGTGCCGTCGTCGAGCCTGCTGATCAACCGGGCCAGCCGGCGTCGTGCTCCCCCGCGTTGACCGGTGGAGATCCACGTCAGTCCGCAGCAGGCGTCGGGTGTGCAGCCCACAGAACTGCCCGATGCGCGCAGCACCCTTGCAGCGGCCGGGACCACTTCGGGCCGGAAGGCGCGGGTGAAGCTGTCGATGAAGAGCAGTACGTCTGCGTTGTCCGTAAATCCGGCCTCGCCCACCCGCCGCCGGATGCGGCCCGACACCGCAAAGGCCGGGAGCCGCCGTCGTGCGCTAATGCCCAACTTTTCGCCCACCCACCGGAACGGCCGGAAGCCGGTCCCCGCGTTGGCAATAGGCGCAATGCGCGTCAAAAGTGGTAGCCACTGCGGCAGCCAACCGATGGAATAGTGTGTAAAGGGTCGGATTTTCCCGCGATAGTGCTCATCCACCAGCTCCGACTTGGCCTCTGCGATATCCACCCCAGTGGGGCAGTCAGACGAGCAGGCCTTACAGGACAGACATAAATCCAGAGCTTCCCGGACCTCCGGGTTTGACCACCCGTCGTGGCTGGTGCCTTTGGTGCGGGTAAGTTCCTGGAGGACCCTGGCCCGGCCTCGCGTGGAGTCCTTCTCGTCCTTGGTGGCACGGTAGCTGGGACACATGAAGCCGCCGGTGGTCGCACGGCAGCGCCCAACCCCGATGCACGCGTGGGTATTGCCGACGAAGGGGCTCACCACCGGCAGCAGGCTGCGGCCAGCTGAAGCAGGTACGACGTCGGCACCCGGCACCGCTGCGGGCTCACCGTCCGCCGCACCCGGCTCGGGCGCGCCGTCAAGAGCCAGCGAAACAGCGAAGGGCTCGGGGTTCACGATGATTCCAGGGTTGAGGACTCCGGCAGGATCCCAGAGGTGTTTGAACGCCTTGAAGATGGCCAGCATCGTGGGCGAGTACATCACGTCCAGCAGTTCGCTGCGTGCCCGGCCGTCACCATGCTCGCCGGACAGGGAGCCGCCGTGGGCCACCACCAGTGCCGCTGCTTCGCGGGTGAAGTTCTCGAAGGCCTCCCGGCCGGTGTCGCTGCGGAGGTCATAGTCCAGGCGCATGTGCACGCAGCCGGCCCCGAAGTGTCCATACATGAAGGCGGTGTAGCCGTATTTCTCCACGAGGGGCAGCAACTCCGCGAGATAGTCGGCTAGCCGCTCCGGCGCGACCGCCGAATCTTCCCAGCCGGGCCAGGTCTGGATTCCATCGATCCGCCGGGATGAGAGTCCCGCACCGTCTTCGCGCACCCGCCAGAGTTTGGCGCGCTCCAGGGGCTCCGTGACAAGGGCATGGTCCGCGACCCGACCGTCGGCTTTGAGTTTGTCCAGCAGCTGTTCGCAATCCGAGGCGGCTTGGTCGATGCTGTCCGCCGGGAACTCGACCATCAGGAACGCCTTGCCCTGCGGGAGGGAGTCCACGCTGGCGGCACCCCGGCGGTGGCGCATAATGTCCACAATCGAGGCGTCCAGGCCTTCGATGGCGCTTGGCTTGGCCGCAAGGATGGTCATCACATCACGGGCCGAATCGATGGTGGTGGCGTAGCCAAGGCACAAGAGTGCCGTGGTCCGGGGCTTTGGCACCAATCCCACTTTGGCCCGGACCACCAGGGCACACGTTCCTTCGCTGCCTGCCAAGGCGGCCGCCACATCCAGGCCGTTCTCAGGTAGGAGGTGTCCCAGGTGGTAGCCGGAGACCTGCCGGGGGATGTTCCCCAGCTCAACCCGCAGCGGGGCCAGGTTGGCTTGGGCCAACTCCTTCAGGCCCGTAAGAAGTTCCGCGGCCCGGGCAACGGAGTGCTGGTCACCCGCGTCCACGGCCCGCAGGAAGTCCCTGCCCGCATGCAGGTGCGCTCCGTCGGCCGTCACGAGTTCCACTTCCTGCACATGCTGGGTCATGCGCCCGTAGGCCACCGAGTGGTTTCCGCAGGCATCGTTGCCGATGGAACCGCCAATGGTGGCCCGGGTCATGGACGAAGGGTCCGGCGCGAAGGTCAACTCCCCGCCGCTCGCGTTCTCGACGTAGGAGCGCAGCTCACCAAGGACCACGCCGGCGTCCGCCCAGACCGCCGCCGCACCGCCGTCGAGCTCTCCCACGGAGGTCAGACGACGCGAGACGTCGATCACCAAGGAGTGGCCGATTGCGTTGCCTGCCATGGACGTTCCGCCGCCACGCGCGGTGACCGGGACGCCAAGTGTGGAACAGGAGCGCAACACTTTCCTGACATCGCCGACACTCGCCGGAAAGACGACGGCGGCAGGCCGGACACGGTAGTTGGACGCATCGTAGGAGTACTCGGAGAGCCGACGCGGAGAGTCATCCACCTCGATGCCCTGCCCGCGCAACGCGGTCAGCAACTGCTCAACTTTCGTGTCTTCGTGGTCACCGTGGGGCATGTTCGCCTTCTCCAATTCGTTATGGTCCGCTGGAAGTTTAGGCAGGTGCTCGTCCTGCCGGAGTGTGCCAAAACAGAACGGGCACAGCGGAGAGATCCACTGTGCCCGTTACTGCGTCCGTGTCCGACAGGGAGTTACTTCAGGAACTCCGACAGGTTGTCCTTGGTTATGAGCGTGAACGGCAGAGTGTAGCGGTTGTCCACGTTGGCACCGTTGAGGAAGTCCGTCACTACCTCAACGGCTTTTACGCCCTGACCCGCGGAGTCCTGGCGCACCGTTGCAGACATTGTGCCCGCCTTGATGTCCTGCAACGCGGGATCGGTACCGTCGACTCCAACCACGGCCTTGAACTCCGCAGTGCGTCCCGCATCGGCAATGGCGGAAGCCGCACCGATGGCCATTTCGTCGTTGTTGGCCACAACCGCGTCAATCTGGCCGGACGGGAAGCGCTGAAGGGTGTCCTCCATGTTGCGCTTGGCGTCATCCCGGCTACCCTTGGCTTGGAATTCGGCCACGATTTTGAAGTTCTTATTAATGGTCTTGTCGAAGCCGGACTTCCGGCGGTCGGTCCACGATGCACCGTAGATGCCTGCGGCGAATACCAGGTTGCCGCCGTTGGGCATCAGCTTGTTGAGGTATTCGGCCTGCATCTGGCCGGCCACGGTGTCATCCACGCCGATGTAGCTCTTGTAGCCGACGTTCGATCCGTCGGCGAACTCGGTGGAAAGGATGAACAGCGGAATGTTGGCCGCAATGACCCGCTTGGCTGCGTTCTGGCTGGCATCGCCGTCCAGCGGCTGCATGATGACCGCGTCCACCTGGCGGGTGAGCAGGTCCTCAACCTGATTCAGTTCGCTGCCAACATCCTTCTTGGAGTCAGTGATGTTGAGCTTGACGCCCTTTTCCTCCGCCGTCTTCTTCATGGCGTCGGTCATGTGGGCCAGGTCCGGGTCTTGCAGATCAAGGACCACAACGCCAATGTTGTAGCTCTTGGCCGCCCCTCCGGTGCTGGTTGCGTTGCTGCTACCGGCACAGCCGGTGAGGGTGAGTGCTCCTGCAGCCATCATGGCGACGGCCGTGGCGATTTTACGTCGCATACCCATGGTTGTTCCTTTCAGTGGTTTATGTCTGTGCGTTGGGAGATTGCTGTGATGCGTTGTTTGTTGCCGTATCAGTCGGACTTCCAGCGGTTCAGCAGGACGGCGAGGACCAGGATCACGCCCTGAACGCCTTGTTGGAAGTAGGAGGAAACGCCCATCAGGTTCATACCGTTCATCACCACGCCCAGCAGAAGCACGCCGATGACGGTTCCTCGGATGGTACCCACGCCGCCAAAGAGGCTCGTTCCGCCAATGACGACGGCGGCAATCACCTGGAGTTCGTAACCGGTACCGGCCACCGGCGCGGCGCCGTCCAGACGCGCGGTGAGGACGAGGCCACCCAGTGCCGCAGTGACGCCGCCAATGAGATAGACGGTGAACAGTACACGGCTGGTGGAGATGCCTACCTTCTTGGCCGATTCCTCATTGCCGCCCACAGCGTAGACATGTGAGCCGAATTTGGTTCGGCTCAGCACGAACTCGCAAATGATGGCGGCCACCAGGAAGATGAGCACGGGTACCGGGACGGGCCCAATGAAACCGGATCCCAGCCACTCGGCCGGTCCGCTCAGGCCGGAGACAACCTGCCCGTCCGTCATCACCAATGCTGCTGTGCGGGCTATGGCCATGGTGGCCAGCGTGGCCAGGAAGGGAAGAATTGCTCCCCAGACAACCATTGCAGCGCTCAGGAAACCGACCAACAGCCCGACGCCAAGCCCGGCGATCAGAGGGAGCCAAAAGGCGCCGCCGCTGGCAGGAGCCAGCAGGGCGAAGGTCATGCCGGCCAGACCGACTACGGAGCCCACGGACAGGTCGATGCCTGCCGTGATCATGATGAAGGTCATTCCCAGTGCGATCAGTCCGATAATGGAGGACTGCCTGACGACGTTCACGATGTTGTTCAGGGTGAGAAAGTTCGGCGCCGCGGCTGCGAGGAAGACCAGGATCACCACGAACAGGATGATGATTCCGTAATCGCCAATGAACCGCTTGACCTTCGTTGCTGTCAGGCCTTCCTTAAGCTCGGCGGGGCCCAGCTTGATCTTTAAATTGTCCATGGTGACGCTCATGAGTCGCTCCCGTTCGTAGTACCGCGCGCGGCCAGGGCATCAACGGTTTCCATCGATGAAGTGCTTCCGATCTTGCGACGTTCCTCAGGGATGCCGCTGCCGGTGTCCACATAGTCGTCCAGAGTCCCGTGGGAAATCAGGTGGGCAACTTGGGCTTCGGAAACCTCACCCACCCGGAACCGCCCAACCACTTGCCCTTGGCGCATGACGGCGAAGCGGTCTGCCACTGCGAAGGCTTCGTCGAGGCGGTGGGTAATGATGATCACCGCGATGCCCAGGTCCTTGAGGCGCTGGGTTACTTCGATGAGCTTGTCCACCTTGGCCACCGACAGGTTCGCGGTGGGCTCGTCCATGATGATCAGGCGTGCATCGAAGGCGAGGGCGCGTCCGATCGCGACGGCCTGCCTCTGGCCACCTGAGAGTCGCTTGACCTTCAGGCGCGGGTTGATGGGGATGTCCAGGCGTTCCAGTACCCGCTTGGTCTCGGATTCCATCTTCTTCCTGTCGATGATCCTCAGCAGCGGACCAAGGATGTTCTTTTGAGGCTCCCGCCCCAGGAAGATGTTGGTCCGGACGTCGAGGTTGTCTGCCAAGGCAAAGTCTTGGTAGACCATCTCGACGCCTTGGTCGCGCGAAGCGGAAGGGGTTGGGAACTCGGTCCGCTTCCCGTCCAACTCAATCGAGCCGCGGTCAGGTTGGTAAACGCCTGTCAGCACTTTCATAAGCGTTGACTTGCCGGCGGCGTTATCTCCCAGAAGTGCGAAGGTTTCGCCGGGCATGACATCGATGCTGACTCCGCGCAAGGCGGACACCGCCCCGAATGTCTTGTGTATGTCCTTGAGGGCGACAAGTGGAGCTGTCGCCGGTGGTGCGTCGGTCATCTCATCCTCGCTTGATAGGGCCATGCAAATGAACCGGTGAAACACCTCTGACAGTCGGCCCATCAAACTACGTTGTCTGACTTTGCAGAGTTGGGGTATTTCCAAGGGAGCCCCTCAACTGCGTGACCTTTGCCACACTGTTTCACTTACTTGAACTTTGACGGATCGGAGAATGCTGCAGATGTGCCAGTTTGAAACACCGCATTGACTTGAACTGTTGCCGCGGGAAACAATTCACTTCCCTTAAAGGGCAAAGCCCGGCCTGGGCACGGATTGTTGCGAAAGAATCCGTGCCCAAACCGGGCAGTTCAGGGTCAGGCGGAGAGGTGTACGGCTATCGCGGCGCCGGTCCGGGCGGACTTCTCCGCAGCATCAGCGAGGATCAAAGCCGCACGGCCGTCCTCGAAGCCAGGACTCCGCGAGGGAAGCCCGCGGACAGCGCGCAGGAACTCTGCTACTTCAAGCCGATACGCCTCCGCGTAGCGCTCCAGGAAGAAGCTCTGGTACGGCCCCATCCCCTCCACCGTCCTGGCTCCCCAGTGCCGGACCAGGCTGTCGTTCTTGTTGGACACCTGCAGCAAGCCCGCGGATCCGAAGGCCTCCATGCGCTGATCATAGCCATAGGCGGAATGCCGGGCATTGAGGATGGTCACAAGTTCATCCTTGGACCCCCGCAGGGTGACCACGGTCGAGTCGAAGTCATCCGCTTTGCGGATGTCATCGCTAAATACATTGGCACCCTGGGCTGACACCTCGACAATGTCCGGGATGAAGTAGCGGGCCATGTCCAAGTCGTGGATGGTCATGTCCCGGAAAATACCTCCGGATTGGGGCAGGTAGGCCGCGGGGGGTTCACCCGGGTCACGGCTGGTGATGATCAGCTGCTCCAAGGTTCCAATCTCGTTGGCAGCCACACGACGTTTCAGCTCCACGAAATGCCTGTCGAAGCGCTTGTTGAATCCCAAGGCTATGGGAACGTCGGTTGCCGCTGCCTTCGCCCGGAGTGCATCCACGCGGGAGATCTCCAAGTCGATGGGTTTCTCGCACAGCACCGGGATGCCTGCGTCGATCGCCTGCTCCATCAGTTCCACATGGGTGGTCGTTGGAGACGCCACAATGACTGCATCGACTTCTCCAGAGGCAAACACTTCCCCGGGATCGTCGGTCACGCGGCCCCCGAACTCGGCGGCTGTTCGCTTGGCACCTTCAATGAAGGGATCGCACACCCAGGCCAACGTTGCCTCTTCCAGTGTCGCCAAGCTCATGGCATGTACTTGGCCGATCCTGCCGGTCCCGAACAGGCCAACCCTTATCTGTTGCGTCATTGCAGGTCTCCCATGTTGAAATGTCTTTTAGTCAACTTTTTGCCGGCCCAAGCGTGCATAAACATCCGGTCGTTTTTGGCGAAGGACGTATGCGTAGAGAATTCCGCCAATGAACAAGGCGAAAGTGAAGGTCATGAAAATAGCCGTCATAAGGGCGGAACCGCCGATCAGTTCCGGGTAATTGGCAATAGCCAAGTAGGTGATCAAGCCGAGAAAGACCACACTGACTATTGGCGCCACAATGGTCTTCCATACGGAATCCGGAGCGAAGCTGCGGCGGCGTACAAAGTAGACCAATACAGCAAAGCTAGTGATGAACATCAGCAGCAGGACCGAGAAAGTGCCGCTCCCGCTGGCGATCGGGTAGAGAGCTTCAGGAGCAACTCCCACCACAGTGAAAACCACGGTAGCCACAGCCCAGAGAAGGCCCACACCCACTGCTGAAACGTAGGGAGACTTGTGGCGGGGGTGCACCCTGCCCAGCACCTTTGGAAGCGCCCCATCAGAGGCAAGCGAGAAGCTGTATCTCGCAGCGATGTTCTGTATGGACAGCATGGAAGCAAGGATGGACGTAATGAGCAGGACAATCCCGACGTCCGCGAAGATCTTCCCAACCAACACAGTTGCGCCGTCGTTGAACAGGTTTACTGTGTTGGCCTTGGCTTCTTCCTGGACGTTGTCAGCTCCCAGGAATGCCGTATAGGCCCAGGCGGCCACTGCGTAGAACAAGCCGATGCCAACGACTGCCAGGTAAGTTGCCCGGGGAATCGTCCGGTCCGGATTCTTAACCTCGTCGCGGTAGATGACCGTTGCTTCGAAACCAAAGAAGTTGCCAACTGCAAACAGCAGCGCAAGGCCCAATCCGGCGTCGGTTATCCAAGGCATGGAGAATCCGACGCCTTGGGATACATCTCCTGAGGCAAACGCCGCAACATCGAAAATGATGACCACGGTGGACTCGAGCAGCATTACAACCGTCAGCACTTTCGCGGAAAGGTCGATCCGGTTGTAGGCCAGGAGTGTTGTGATGGCAATGATGCCCAGTCCGTACCAGTACCAAGGAATATCAGGGCCACCGAGGGTATTGACCACGAAGCTCTGCAGCGTCAGGGCGAACAGTGACGGCGCAAAGAAACCGATGAAGATATATCCCACGAGCGCCAGTAGGGCGCCCCCCAAGCCCGCAGGCTTGCCAAGTCCGGCCGTGACAAAGGAGTAAAAGCCGCCAGGAGCTTCGACACTCCTGCTCATCTTGACGAATCCCACAGAGAAGATCAGGAGCATCAGCGTCACCAGGAGGTAGATTCCCGGAGCTGTGTGGCCGCTGAAGAGGAGCATCACGGGCAGGGTGCCGGCGACTGTAGTCAACGGGGAGGAAAAGGCGAGCACGTTCATCACGAGTTCGCCCACCCCCATATTTCCGCTGAGCTTGTTTTCCTGGGTCTGGGTAGGCGTTATTGGCTTGCCTTTTGTTGAGCTAGACATGTAATCCTCGTCACGAAATTTAGAGTGCTGAATCACACTACCGACGCGGATTGTGGCAGTACTGTACCAGCTTGAGACAGCGTTTTTGGAGCATCTCCGCCGAGCTTTTTGAGGTCCACAACGTCGCTCAGCGGCTGCCCAGTCCTCCACTGCTGCAGGTTCTTTGCAAAGCAGTCCACCACTCGTCCGCGCCACCCGATCAGGTCCCCGGAGGCATGAGGGGAAACCAGGATGTTCGTGCGGCTCCACAGGGGATTTTCGGCCGCCAAGGGCTCGTTCTCAAAGACATCCAAAGCCGCAGCACCCAAGTGCCCGGAATCAATGGCATCAAGGAGGTCCTGCTCCACCACCACGGCTCCGCGTCCTACGTTGACCAAGCGGGCACCGGCACGCATCTTGTCGAACCGGGTAGCGTTGAACAGCCCACGGGTCTCCTCCGTCAGGGGAACAGTCAGCACCACGTCTTGGGCCTCTCCAAGGAGCGCATCCAGCTCGTCAAAGGAGGCAATGGCGCCCAACTGCTTGTCCTCGCGAGCCGTTCGGCCCACCACTGATACGTCCAGGCCCGCCGCCCGCAGCAGCAGCACAGTTTCGCGCCCCACCGGTCCCGGGCCGACCACCAGGACCTTGCGGCCCAGCAACGGCTCGGTTTCACGGTGCTGCCATGTCCGCGCCTGCTGCAGCTCGATCGTGCGGCGGAGGTCCTTGGTGAACATCAGCAGCACGCCAAGGACCCACTCAGCGATGGGACGCTCGCATACCCCACGGGAGTTGCTGACCACGATGTCGCTGTTGATGATCTCCTCGGTCATGAGGCTGTCGACACCGATGCTGGAAGTGTGGATCCAGCGCAAGTCCCCGGGGCCCACTTCACGCAGGAGCTTCGTCCGGAAATCGTTGAGGAACAGGATCTCCGTCCCCGGCAGGGCAACCCGGAATTCCTCCGCCGTCCGGACCACCACCACGTCCGCTTCGTCCTTCAGACGTTCCACTGGGGGCACCGGGCGGCCCTCCTGGACGATGACAATCACTTTAGGTCGTGACACATTTTCTCCTTCCACGGGGCGCTTCCGCAGAAGCGCCCCTAAAACTCGTGCCTAGTATCGGCGGCGGCCTACCAGCCGCCCTGCCAACCGCTCATCAGTCCATACGGCAGCCGTTGCGGCTCTTCATCAGGCAAACCCTTGAGGAAGTCGAAGTCGCAGCCCTCATGTGCCTGGTTGACGTGGTCAATGAACAAGCGTCCGTAGCCGCGTCGGTATTTCGGGGCGGGAAGCTTGAGGTCGGCCAGGCGGTTTTCGATTTCTTCAGCCGGGATGTCCAAATCGAGTCGCTGATTCTCGACGTCCAGCACGATCGGATCGCCGTCGCGGACAATGGCCAGCGGGCCGCCCACCGCAGCCTCCGGCGAAACATGCAGGACTGTGGTGCCGAAGGCCGTACCACTCATCCGCGCATCGGAGATCCGGACAATGTCTCGTATACCACGGCGCAGCAGCCTCTCCGGAATGGGAAGCATGCCCCACTCGGGCATACCGGGAGCTCCTACGGGCCCGCTGTTGCGCAAGACCAGTACGGAGTCTTCCGTGATATCCAGATCCGGATCATCAATTCTGCGGCCGAGGTCGTAAATATCCTCGAACACCACCGCCGACCCCTTGTGCTGCAGCAGGTCCTTGGAGGCTGCGCTCCTTTTGATCACGGCACCATTGGGTGCCAAGGAGCCACGGACGACGGCGATGCCACCTGAAGCGTCGAAGGGTGTTTCGAGCGTGCTGACTACGACCCCGTCCGGCTCTGGTGCCATCTTGTAGCCATCTTCAAGAGACTCACCCGTGACGGTAATGGCATCCTTGTTCAGCAGTGGCGTCAGCTCCTTGAGTACCGTGGAGATGCCACCTACCTGGAACAGCTGCTGCACCAAGTACTCACCCGATGGGCGGACATTGACGATGCGAGGCGTGCGCTGCGAGATTTCGTGGAAGCGGTCCAACGGCAGCTCGTAACCAACGCGCCTCGCCAGCGCCAGGAGATGCACGACGGCATTGGTGGAACCACCTACAGCCATCAAGAGCGTGATGGCGTTATCAAAGGCTTCTTTGGTCAAGATTTCGCTGGGCTTTGGCCCCTGCGTCAGGGCCATTTCCACTGCCCTGCGTCCTGTGGCTTCCGCTGCTTGGGCGCGGCGCGCGTCCACTGCAGGGATTGAGGCAGTGCCCGGCAAGCACATGCCCAGGGCTTCGACGAGGGATGTCATAGTGGAGGCAGTGCCCATCTCACTGCAGTGTCCTGCGGAAGGTTTCGCTGCGGATTCAAGCTCGTCGAAGTCCGCCTCGGTGATCTTGCCGGCACGCAACTCATCTGCGTACTTCCACGTGTCAGTGCCAACCCCGAGCTGTTTCCCCCGGAAGTGGGCGGGCTCTTGGGGGCCACCCGTCAGCATGATGGTGGGAACATCCGCACTGGCGGCACCCATGAGCTGCGCCGGGACGGTTTTGTCACAACCGCCCAGAAGCACGATGGCATCCAGCGGGTAGGCGCGGATGGACTCTTCAACGTCCATGGCCATCAGGTTCCGGAACTGCATTGCAGAGGGCTTCATCAAGCTCTCACCCAAGGAGATCGTCGGGAACTCCAGCGGCAGCCCGCCGGCCATGAGGACCCCGCGCTTCACGGCGTCGGCCAGCAGTTTGAAGTGGATGTTGCAGTTAACCAGTTCCGACCAGGAGTTTGCTATGCCAATGACTGGTTTGTCTTTGAGGGCAAAGCGTGAGAAGCCTTCAGCCTGGATGGCTGTGCGGTGTACGAATCCCGTGAGGTCGTGTGGCGCGAACCATCGTGCGCTGCGGAGGTCGTTGTAATTCGACTCGGACATATCTTTCAAGGCTCCTTGGCTTGTTTTTCTATATGAGGTCGTGGGTCTTACAGCTACGCGGCGGACGTGCCGCCGTCGAATGCCATGCTGGTGCCGGTGGCAAAGGTGCCGTCAACGGCCAGGAAATAGATGGCTGCTGCCACCTCATCCGGATCAGCGAGTCGGCGCAGCGGCACAGTGCTTTGCTTCTGCTGAAGGGCCAGGACAGGATCCGGCTCGGCGTCCAGGCCCGAGCGCAGCATAGGTGTATCAATCGGGCCGGGGCAGACGGCATTGACGCGGACATGGGGCGCCAGCTCCACTGCAAGCGCCTTTGTGAGCCCCACGACACCGGCTTTGGCTGCGCAGTAATGGGTCAGCCCGGCAACCCCCATGGTTGCGAGGTCCGAGGCCACATTGACGATCGCTCCTCCCCCGGCTCTGCGCAGGTGGAGGCCCGCTTCGCGTGCGACGTAGAACGTACCCGAGAGGTTCGTGTCAAGCACTTCGCGCCAGCGGTGCTCGTGCAGGTCTTCAAGGGCCGCGTAGCCAGCAACGCCCGCGGCGTTGACCGCGATGTCCAGCCCACCGAGGGAATGGATCGCGCCCCGGACGCCATTACGGACTGATTCGGCGTCGGCAACGTCGGTGATCACCTGGTATGCACCGCCGTCGATGTCGCCCGCCACGCGCTGAAGTTCCCCCGCACGTCGGCCAAGCAGAGCTACGCGTGCACCCCGGGCCGCGAACAGTTTCGCGGTCGCTTCCCCGACGCCCGACGTCGCGCCTGTGACGAGCACCCGCAAGGGTTCCGTCCGATTCCACGTGCTGCGGTCCATCATCGTCGACAGGCTCCTCTTTCTTGGCGTTGCTGGACTAGTACGGTCTACTCAAACAGCCCCAGCCCTTCGCTGGATGTCTCAGATTGAGACACAGCGCACACTCCCGGGCTTCATAGGCTGATCCGCAGATGCTGCCTTTCTGTGCGGCACAGCGCCGCCGGAGAGCGGCACAAACTAAGGAGTCCACTTTGGAAGACCAGAACCGCATTGGCGTTGGCCTCATCTCGGTGGGGTGGATGGGGCGCCTGCATTCCCGCGCCTACCTCGCCACCAAACAGTTCTTCCCTGAACTGCCGCGTCACCCAGAGCTTGTGATCGCCGCAGACCCAGACGACGCCGGCCGCCAACACGCCGAGGACGCGCTCGGCTACAAGGAAACGGCTACCGACTACCGCAAAGTGCTGGAGAACCCGGACGTCGATGTCGTCTCGATCTGCTCCCCGAACTTCCTGCACCACGAAATCGCCCTGGCAACCATCGAAGCGGGCAAGCACTTCTGGATCGAGAAGCCCATGGGCCGCAGTGCCCAGGAATCCCGCGAGATCGCCCAAGGCGCCGAGGCTGCAGGACTCATCACATCCGTGGGGTTCAACTACCGGCATGCGCCGGCCGTAGCAGAAGCCAGGCGACTCATTCGCTCTGGCGCGCTGGGCAAGGTTACCAACGTGCAGATCCGCCTGCTGACCGGCTACGCTTCGGACCCCACGCAGGTGTTCACATGGCGCTACGAGCAGGCACGGGCGGGCTCCGGTGTCTTGGGCGATGTCCTCAGCCACGGTTTCGACCTCGCACAGTTCCTGGTCGGGCGCATCACGTCGCTCAATGCCGTCACGGAGACATTCATCAAGGACCGCCCGCTGCCGGCCGGCAATTCCTCCAACTCCTTCGACATGGGCCAGGCCTCGGATGTCACCCGTGAGGTGGAGAACGAGGACTACACCGCTATGCTGGCCCGCTTCGAAGGCGGCGCGATCGGCATGTTCGAATCCACCCGCGTTGCCATTGGGCCGCACGCCGAATACATCATCGAGGTGTACGGCACGGAGGGCTCGCTGCGCTGGAACTTCGAACGCATGAACCAGCTTGAGCTCGCCACCGACCGCAGCGGTTACCGCACCATCATGACCCCACCGTCCTACGGCGAATTCGGCCGCTTCCAGCCGGGTCCCGGTCCGGGCATCGGCTTCAATGACCTCAAGACCATCGAGGCCGCACTGTTCCTGCGTTCGGTGGCCGAAGGCAAGCAGCTCGGTCCCTCGGTGGCTGACGGGTGGTCGGCATCCGAACTGGTGGATGCCTCGCTGAAGAGCGCCGGTTCCGGTGACTGGGTGGAAATTCCGGAAGTCTCCGGAAACACGACCTACGGAGCCTAAGCCCCTAGGGCACGGAAGGAGGCCGGATCGCGATGATCCGGCCTCCTTTTGTAGTTACGTTTTCGAGCCTATTTAGGGCGGGCCGCCTTAGTCCAGAGCGCGTCCAATCCGAACGTACGTATCCGGCTTCCGGCTTCTGAGGACCAGCGCCAGGAAGATGCCGGCGACTATCGACGCGTAAGGGATCAGAAGCAGAACCGTCAGCAGGAGCGGATCCCCGGCCACTAACAGCTCCATATTGAAGGAAGCTGTCAACAAAGCGAACCCAATCCCTGCCAGCGCCACGATCGGGGCGATCAGCGTCCGCCAGAACGACATCGAGGACTTGTTCCTGCGAAAATACACTATGACCGCAATGGCCGTCAGGCAGAGCAAAAGCAGCATCCCATAGAACGCAACGCCGGCCGCCGCGGCATACAGGGAATCCTCGTCACCGCCCGAGAGGACCAGGACCAGCAGGACAAGCAGGAGAACGGCACCAACTGTTACAGCGGCGCGGTGCGGAGACCCATGCTTGAGGTGCACTGCCGCGATGGACCTCGGAAAGATGCCATCGACGGCAAGGGAGTGGGTGTAACGGGAAAGGATGTTCTGGAGGGACAAGCCTGAGGCAAAGAAGCTGGTGACCAGCAGGATGGCGATGACCTGGTTGGCGAAGGCTCCGAAGTAGCGCAGTAGCGCGTCTGGCATCATGGCCGTGGGGTCCGCCCCAGCCACTGCCACTGCCTGTGATGTTCCCGCTGACAGGATGAGTGCAAAGGCTGAAACAGCGTAGAAGATTCCCAGGAAGGCAACGGCCAGGAAGGTGGCCCGGGGAATGGTGATGGCCGGCTTCTTGACTTCATCCCTGTAGATGGCCGTGGCTTCAAACCCGTTAAACACTCCGATGCTGAACAACAGGAGGACGCCGATGGTTGGGGTGAAGAGGTTGGAGGGGTTCCAAGGTTCGAAGGACGGGCCCTCTGGCCCTCCATTGGAAATGATGACGATGTCAAAGACAGCTACCGAAAGGACTTCGACGGCCAGGATGACGGAGAGGACCTTGGCGGAGAGCTCCACGTTGAAGTAGCTCAGCACCCAAGCGATGCCGAACATCACCATGCTCCACAGCCACCACGGCGTTGACACGCCATCTACGAAGGCGCCAAGCAGGTTGTTCACGGCAATGCCGGAAACAACAATGCAGGATGTCACGTTGAAGCCGTAGGTGACCAGTGCAAGGAAAGATCCCCCCAAGCCGAAGGGACGGCCCAAACCCTCGCGGATGTAGGTGTAAAAAGCTCCAGGCCGCGGTATGGCCTTGGTCATTCCAGTGAATCCCATGGCAAAGAGTGCCATCAGGACAGCGACCGCGACGAAAGCGATCGGGACTCCTACCCCAAAGGAGATGTTCACAGAGACAAAGCCGAAGACGACGCCAAGGGGAGCCGTGAAGGCCAGCACTGTGAAGAGGAGTCCGGTGGTTCCCATCCGGCCCCTGAGCTGGTATTTCGACGATCGTGCTTCACTGACTTCTGGTTCGTCCGCTGCTTCGCGTCGGACGGGGAGTTCTTGTTTCACGTGTTTTCTCCTCGGAGGAGTGGAGTCACCGTTGACTCGCGCTGTGTTGGGTGAAAGAGCGGCCGATTGGCCGTGCTGCTATGACCAGAGGGTAGATTCAACCGGATTCGGGTCAGTTCCTAGATTGTGATCTTCGAACGGCACTGGAACTGTGCCAGGATGATGCATTCCGGACCACGCAACCGTCAGACAGGGACATCAGCCCAGCGCCAGATCGAACCCCTTGGCTTCATATGACTCGATCTTGCGGTAAAGCGTGGACCTTCCGATCCCCAGCAGTGAGGCGGCCCGAACGCGATTACCTGATGCCTCGGCGAGCGCGGCCCTGATCTGCTGAAGCTCCGCTTCTTCCAAACGGGTAAGCGGCATGGTGCCAAGTCCACGCAGCTGCACTGCGTTGAGATCCGACAGGTGCAGTTCTCCGCTCAGGGACCGTGAGGCAGCGGATTCAACCAGGTCGCGGAGTTGCCGCACGTTGCCCGGCCAGTCCGCAGCCACCAGTGCATCCCGCAACTTCGGTGACATTCGGACCTCCCTGCCCACCGCTCTCCTTAGCAGATACGACGCCAGCCCGACGATATCCTCACGCCGGTCACGAAGAGGTGGCATGCCAACCTCAATGCCTCTCAACGCAGACAGCACCGGCAGGAGATCATCGCTAACGGCGCCGGCAGTCAGGATAAGTTGGGGTTGCTCCAGGACGTGGAGCAGACCTCCCAAGTCGTCCAGGAAATGCGGCGGGCACTTGTCTGCCCTGTGGAGGATAACAGCCGCCCCTTGCTCAAGGGCAGCATCAACGTCGTCAACAGTGGCCCGGGCAGGCCTTTGGGTAAAGTCGAATATTCGCGTCTCCCTCGACAGGCGACCGGCCATGGCCTCCGCCAAAGTTCGCTTACCGCTTCCTTGTTCCCCGATGATGTGAGCAGGCATCCGCCTGCTCACGGCTGCAGCCGCAGCACCAAGGGCCCTCTTGAAGGCCCGGCTGGTTCCAACCATCCCGTCGAACTGCGCTTGCGGTTCACGGGCAGTAGTCGCCGCCCGCACACCCAGCGAGACGGACGGCACCTGGACGCGCATCACGGACGCTCCGCCAGAGCCTGATTCGCGGAACTCCATGGGACGGATGTGAAGCTGCACCTCCCTGCCAGTACTGACATTCAGGCGGTGCTGGGACAGGCCGTCCCGCTGTTCGGCTTCCCGCGCCAGGGCCGCAAGTACCGCGAAATCGCTGGGATCCAGCATGCGGAGGGCACTCCGGCTTGCGATGGTGGTGCGTTCATCCATCGCCACCACAGCATCTGCTCCGCGTTTCCGGATCTCCTTCAGGTATTCGGACATTAGCGCCTGCTCCCGCGCCGCGAGTCGTTCGGCCAGCCTCCTGGTGATGTCCGCGGCCGCCCCATGGACGGTCAGGAGAACAGAGCCGGGGTCCGTGTTGCGTGCCAGCTTCTCGGGCAACATCAAGCCCAGGACACCCCTCACGGAGCGGCGTATCGGATCACGAATGGGAGCAGACGTGCAGTAACTGTTCTGGAGCGCCTCGCTGAAGTGTTCGGCGCCCCAGACCTGTACTGCTTCGCCTTCCTCAAGGACAGTTCCGTCGGAGTTGGTTCCAATCAGGTCCTCGGCCATCTGCGCTCCCAGGCTCGGAAACAACAGCTCCGCCTTTCGACGTTCTGTGGCATCTCCGCGAAAGACGGCCAATGTGCCTTCGGCGTCAGTAAGCACCACCAGCCCCCCGGAGTCGCTGCACAGACGTTCGAGTTCGGTCAGGATGGGTTCGGCAGCAGCGAGCAACTGCTCGTCGGCCTGGTGGACAGCAGCCTGCAGAAACGGCGACGTGACCGTTACATTGCAGGCCAGGCTCCGCTGCCAGGATCTGGCAATGACCGGCCTCAGACTGCTCAGGTCCGTCGCTCCGGGTTCTGTCAGGAAACGTTCCCTGAGCGACTGAATTTCCGCGTTGGGCGTCCCGCCCACGCGCAGCGAAGAAGCCGTAGGGATCCATGAAACGTCCTTCGAAGCCATGCCGTGCCTGCTTTCCGGATAGTGGCTGGGCTGATGTCAGTGCTGGAGCAGGTGCTGCAGGTGAGCGGGAAGTTTCCGCGCCTGCTGGCGGCCGAAAAGCTGGAAGTACCACTTCCCGAGTGTCTGTTTCCCGGTCGTACCGCTCGCCTTCCAGCCGCCAAAGGTCTGCGGTCCCGGCCACCACCCGGTCGTGGCGTGGCCCGGGACGTTCACGTCCACACAGCCGGCCTCGACACGGTCAAGGAACTCCCGCGCCTCTGCCTCGTCACCGGTGTAGATTCCCGCCGTCAGACCCATTTCTGTGTTGTTGGCGGCCGCCAAGGCCGCTTCGAAAGTGGGCACTTTGCTGATGGTCAGGAAGGGCAGGAAGTGCTCCTTGGTGGCCAAGCGATGAGTTGCGGGCACTCCGGACACCACGGTGGCCGGAACAAAGTAGCCGCCATCCTGAGCCTTGCCGGTCTCCACGTGGAATTCTTCACCGCGGGCCGTTGCCAGCAGTCCGGCGTAGCGATCCACGGCCTCGGCAGAAACAACGGGACCCGCGAACACACCTGCATCCACAGGGTCGCCGGCCTTCAGGTCCCTGACTCTCTCCCCTACGAGCTCCACGAGTTTGTCGTGGGCGGAAGGGGTAACCAACACCCGGGACAGCGCGCTGCACTTTTGCCCACTGAGGTCGAATGCCGAGAAGACGATGCCGTCGGCGGCCTGTTCCAAATCAGCCGTATCAGTAACAATTACCGGATTCTTGCCGCCCATTTCGGCAATGACGGGGCGGGGATAGGGCCCGGAGGCGAAGTCCCCCAGGATCGACTTCCCTACGGCCACCGAACCCGTGAAGCAGATGCCGTCGATGTCCGAGGCGACCAACGCCCGTCCGGGACTGTCGCCTCCGTGGACCACGTTCACCAATCCCCGAGGGAGTCCCATTGCATCGCAGAGCTCATATACGGCGTGCCCGGACCACGGACCATCATGCGATGTCTTAACCACCACTCCGTTGCCCGCGATCAGCGCAGCAATGGCTGGACCTGCAGCCTGGACAATCGGGTAGTTGAACGGCGTAATGACGCCGAACACGCCGTAGGGCCGAAGTACGGATTCGTTGGCCAGTCCGGACGGGTCCTCATTGCGTTGATCCTCAAAGGCTCCTGGAGCCGACGCGTAATCGGCGTACTGCCGGAGGATTTCAAGCACTTCTGCGCCTTCGGCCCTTGCACCCGCGTAGGGCTTGCCGATCTCAAGGGCCACCCGGACCGCCCACTCCTCGAGGCGCTCCTCAATGAAGGGAATGGCCCGACGAACGTGTTCAATGCGCCGTGGGGCCGGAACCCGGGACCATTCACGCTGGGCATCACGGCTCGCCTGAACAGCCAGCTTGACGAGTGCATCCGGCGCGTCGTGGCAGGCACTGACCACCGAGCTGGGGTTGCTGGGGTCTTCCCGCTGCAGGAGCTCGCCTTCAAAATATTCCTGTCCCGCGATGACGTGGTGAACTGTTGTGTGGCCGCTTCGCCGTTGTTCCGTCATCCGGGCTGCGAAGGCCTGTTGCTGGTCAATGGTCATCGCGTGATTGCTCCTCTATGGATTGTTTGCGCCCCAACGGGCGGGATGGTTCTGTCGAGATTACGCAGCCAGGGCAGCGCCTACTGTCCCAAGGTGGGACATCTGTTCAGACGGCCGTATAGCCCGCATCGACCATGACGGCAGAACCCGTCATCTTTCGTGATTCGTCCGAAACCAGGAACACTGCGACGTCCGCTACTTCCTCCGGGCTGATCAGGCCGAGCGGCTGGTAGGCGCGCTGGGCTTGTTCGTCCTCGAGGAACCCTTCGTCGAAAAAACCGGCAACCATGGGAGTACGGACGCCGCCGGGGCACAGGCAGTTAGCCCTGATGTTGTCCTTGGCGTATTCGACCGCCACAGATTTAGTGAGCATCAGCACCGCTCCTTTGGATGCGGAATATGCGCCGATGTCGGGTTCGGCCACCATCGAGTTGACCGAGCCCCAGTTCACGATTGATCCCCCGCCGGCCCGTTGCATTGCAGGGATGGCGTATTTGCAGCCGTAGAACACTCCCTTGAGGTTGATATCGATGATCCGATCGAGGACTTCGTCGCTCGTCTCCAGAACGGAGGCCGCCCGCAAGTATCCGGCGCAATTCAGCAGCGCGTGGACTGCTCCGAATGTCTCTTCTGCCGTGGCAACGAGCCGTTCCACGTCAGCAGCTTTGCTCATGTCGCAACGATGGGTGGAGATTTGCACGTTCTCTTTTGCCAGTCGGTCCAGCCCGGCTTCATCAATGTCTGCCGCAACGACATTGGCCCCCTCGCCCGCCAGTGCGCGCACTGTCGCCAGGCCCTGCCCGGAAGCTGCGCCGGAGACTATCGCTGTTTTGCCTTGAAGCCGCACGCCCACTGTCGATCCCCTTTGATCCCGCGCGGCCCGGTGCCCCGCCTCCCGCCCATGCTGGCGCGGATCCTGAGGCAAAAATGTCTCTTTCTGACACAAATCCCGTCAAGTGGCAGCAGTAACGTCTTCCCAAGCGTGAAGCACTTCACATCATCCACACCAAAGGAGAGACTCATGGGCCGTGTGCAAGGCAAGGTAACCATCATCACTGGCGGCGCCAGAGGACAGGGCGAGTCCCACGCACGCCTCTTCGCCCAAGAAGGCGCTTCGGTACTCGTCACCGACATGCTGGACGACGTCGGCGAGGCAGTAGCCAATGATCTACGAAACTCCGGGCACGATGTCCATTATCTGCATCTGAACGTTGCGTCCGAAGACGAATGGAAGTACGTAGTAGCGGCAGCGGAAGAGCGGTGGGGGCGCGTGGACATCCTGATCAACAACGCCGGAATCGTCGGAACCATGAAGTCTGTCGAAGATGAGGGCCTGGACGGCTGGTCCAAGACCACCGCGATCAACCAACAGGGCGTCTTTCTTGGCATTAAGCATGGTGCACCTGCGATTGAGCGAAGCGGCGGCGGCGCAATCGTCAACACCTGCTCCATCAATGGCACCGTCGGCAACCCCGGAGGCTTCTCCTACCAGGCCTCGAAAGGGGCCGTGAAGATGATGACCCGTGCCGCTGCCATGGAATACGCGCACCGTGGCGTGCGTATCAACTCCGTGTCGCCGGGACTTGTGATGACACCCATGGCTGAGGAAGAGGGCGAGGAGTCCAACAGGGAGTTCAGCAACGCTACCCCCATGAAGCGGGCCGCCCAGCCTATAGAGGTGAGCTATGGCGTCCTGTACCTGGCAAGCGACGAAGCCAGCTACATCACAGGGGCGGACCTGCTGATCGACGGCGGATACACCGCGCAGTAATGAGGGCGGCTCGTCTACGGACGCCACAGTGAAAGAGACCATACACATGACACACACAAAGGAATCGCCACTTATGACTGATGTAGCCATAGCCCAGGCAATGGAGCCGGGCTCCACCACAACACCCCGCATGATCGTGCATGAATGGGTGGGACAGCTCACGAATGCCTTGTCCTCGCAGGACGTCGCCGCCGCTGCGGACCTTTTCCTGCCCGACGGCGTTGTCCGTGACCTGCTGGCACTGTCCTGGGATTTCCGCAATGCGATTGGACACCAGGAGATCTCCACCTGCCTCGCCGTTCCCGCAGCAGACCGGCCGACGTCGATCCAGGTGCGGCCGGGCAACGCATCGGTGGTTGTCGAGAAGGGAACTCCTGGCGCCATATCCGCTTTCCTGCAGTTCAGGAACAGCGCAGGCAACGGGTTCGGCCACGTCCGCTTGGTGCAGCCGGACGACGACGGAACCTGGCTCGCGGCGACCCTCGTGTTGGCCCTCGACGCCGTGGACAGCCACCCCGAGTGCCATCTCGACGCCCGACCGAGCGGAAAAACCCACGGGCCGGTCCGGAACCGCGTTGGCTGGCAGGACGGACTCGACCCCGAGTTCGCCCAGCAGGAGCCTGACGTTGTCATCCTCGGCGCAGGGCACAACGGGCTCATGCTGGCAGCACGCCTGAGGGCCCTTGGGATTCCCGCCTTGGTTCTGGAACCGAACGAGCGCGTTGGGGACAACTGGCGTAAACGGTACAGTTCGCTGGCGCTACACACTCCGCTGGCTTCCGACCATTTGCCGTATCTTCCGTTCCCATCGACGTGGCCCCGCTTCACGCCCAAGGACAAGTTGGGAGACTTCCTGGAGAGCTACGCGACACTCCTGGATTTGGCCGTCTGGACCGGCACCACAGTAGACGCCGCGGAGTTCGACGAACCATCCCGGCGATGGATCGTCGACATTAACCGGCAAGGGAACCACCGCAGGATCAAGCCCAAGCATCTGGTTTTCGCCACCGGGATGAACGCTGCACCGAACATTCCGGAGGTACCCGGACGGTCGGAGTTCCAGGGCACCGTGATGCACGCCGTGGACTACAAGGGCCACGCACAATGGCAGGGAAAGCGTGCCGTGGTTGTCGGCTCCGGCGTCAGTGGGCACGACATCGCACAGGATCTGGCCGAGCACGGCGTCGACGTTACCATGATCCAGCGGTCCGGAACCTTTGTCATGAACACCTCCACTTTCCACAAGGTGATGCATGCGAACCACGTCAGCGGAAAATACAGCACCGAAGAAGCCGACCTCATCAACGCTTCGACGCCTTTCGGAGCACTCCCTGCACACGGACCTAAACATGTTGAGCTGGTCAAGGCGATGGACCGGGAACTGTTGGACGGCCTGATTGAAGCCGGCTTCGAACTGAGCGACGGCCCAGACGGACAGGGCGTTCTGGGGTTGATCTTTGGCCTCAACGGAACCGGCTATTACTACAACGCCGGCGCTTCCGAACTGATCATCGATGGAACCATCAAGTTACGTCGTGGCAGCGTGGAGGGCCTCAGCTCCAGCGGGGTCCTGCTGGACGGGGATCGCAGCCTGGCGGCTGACCTCGTTGTATTCGCTACCGGTTACCAAGGTGCTCCATCGGTGGTCCGCCAGGTCCTCGGTGATGACATCGCTGACCGGGTCGGAGAGTTCGCCAAGGTGGGGGCGGACCGCGAATATGGCCGGTTGTGGCGGCGAACCGCGGTGGACCAGCTGTGGTTCATGGTTTCCCTCGGCATCGGCGACGGCAGGTTCTACTCCAAACTGCTTGCGCTGCAGCTGGCAGCGATGGAGGCTGGCACTATGCCGTACACCGAGCAGGAGCAATAAGGCAGCTTGCTGCTAAAAGCCAGGAAGGAGGCCGGATCGCTATGATCCGGCCTCCTTTGTGCTGCGCTGAAACTTGTGCGCTGAAGCTACTTCGCGAAGCGGAACAGCTTCTTGTTGGCGAACTCCAGCATGCCCACCTTGCCCAGTTCCCGTCCGTAACCGGACTTCTTGACGCCGCCGAATGGCACGTCCGCTCCGCTGAGGTCGTAGGCACCGACGAAGACCATGCCGACGTCGAGCTGGTTGCCGACGCGCTCGGCGCGCTCAACGTCGTCGCAAATCACCACGGAACCCAGGCCGTACGGCGAAGAGTTGGCCAGCTTGATCGCCTCAGCGTCACTGCTGACCTTGTAGAGCTGGGCAACAGGGCCAAAAAGCTCCTCACTGTAAACGTCCATGGACGGGGTGATGTTGGTGATCACCGTCGGCGTGAAGACGTTGCCCTCGGGCTCATTGTTGCCTACCAGGATTTCGGCGCCCTGGTCCAAGGCGCCCTGCACCTGCGAGGCCAGGAATTTGGTGGCCGAAGCCGAAGACATCGGCCCGAAATCGCCGTTCTCGTAGGACTGTCCGGCGATGGCGGCTTTGAACTTCTCCGAGAACTCATCGAAGTACTTGTCCATCACGACGATCCTCTTCGAACCGTTGCACGACTGGCCTGTGTTGCCCATGCGGCCCATGACGGCCTTCTTCACTGCAAGGTCCACGTCATCCGTATCGAGCACCAGGAACACGTCGGCGCCCCCGAGCTCCAGTACGCATTTCTTCAGAGCGCGCCCCGCCTGCTCAGCCACGATCGCTCCCACCTGCTCGGAACCGGTCAGTGAGACACCCTGTACGCGGTCGTCGGCAATAATGTCCGAGATCTGCTGGTGGGTGGCGAACAGGTTGACGTAGGCGCCCTCCGGGAAGCCTGCGTCGCGGAAGAGTTCCTCCAGCGCCAACGCCGATTCCGGGCACTGGCTGGCGTGGCGGACGATCACTGTGTTGCCCAAAATGATATTCGGAATGGCAAACCGTGCCACCTGGTAGTAGGGGTAGTTCCACGGCATGATGCCCAGGATCACGCCGAGGCCCTGGTACCGGAAGAAGCTCCGGAGCCCGTCTGCTACTTCGAGTTGCTCATCGGCCAGCCATTCCTCGGCGTGCTCCGCGAAAGCGGCCGCAATGGAACCGGAGAACTCAGCTTCGCCCACTGCCTGCTGCAGCGGCTTGCCCATTTCCCGGTTGATGATGGCGGCCAGCTTGTCCTTACGCTCGACAAACAGGTCCGCAAGACGCTTGGCCAAGGCCGCCCGTTCGGCCACCGTGGTGGTGCGGGACCACTCCTGGTAGGTCTTCTGTGCTGCGCTGAGCCCGGCTTCCACCTCGGCACCAGTGGCTGCGGGGTATTCGGCGTGGATGGTTCCGGTAGCCGGATCAGTAACGGCAAATGCGCTCATGATGAATGCTCCTTAGTTGCGAAAATCAGAGAGAACGGGCAAGCCCGTAAGACGACGGGCGGGACCGCTGCGTAGCGGTCCCGCCCGGTGCGCTTAGCGCGTTTCAGGTGCGGTGGTGGCAGCGTAGAAGCGCTGGCGCTCACGGCCCTTGAGGTGCTTGGCAGCACCCTCCAGGGTGGCGGGTCGCTCCGAAGTCATCGGAGCTCCAACGTCCCAGAAGGCGCCATTGCCGGAAAGGTAGCGCCACGGCTCGACACGGGCCACGATCACGGCGGGACCTTCGGTTTCCTTCGCTTCGGTGAGGGCGGCCGAGAACTCTTCGACGGTCGTCGTGGACCAGGCAGCACAGCCCATGCTGGCCGCGTTGGCGGCGATGTCGAAGTCGAGGATCGCCCCGTCCAGTCGACCAGACTCTTTGCTGCGTTCCCGGTATTGAGTGCCGAATTCGCGGCCCGGACCACCCTTGGCAACCTGGAGGGGCCAGATGCACTGGTGTCCGCGGTTGTCGATAACGATAGTGATGATCTTCTTGCGTTCCTGGACAGCCGTGACCAGTTCGGTGGGCTGCATGAAGTAGGTACCGTCACCGATCAGGACATATACCTCGCCCGGCGCATCGGGACGGGCCAAACGGTAGCCGAGGCCGGCCGGGATCTCATGGCCCATGCAGGAGTTGGCGTATTCAAAGTGAATTTCGGTGCCGTTGGAGGGATCCCACGCCTTGTGGATGCCCTCAACCACGCCGCCGGAGCCCAAGATGAGTGCGTCATCACTGGTGGTGCGCTTGTTGAGTACATCGATCACCTGGGCCTGGCTCATCAGTTCGCCGGCGAAATCCTGGAGGTCGTGCTTGCGCACCTCCTGAGTGGCCTTGCGGGCATCTGCGATGTCGCTGCGGAACTCGTCCGACGTCGAGTATCCGACGGCGGCGAGGCGCGCCCGCAGGGCGGCCAGGTTCAGCTTGGCATCCCCGATCACAGGGAATGAGCCCATCTTGTGGGCATCGAAGGAGCCCACATTGAGGTTGACGAACTTAACATCCGGGTTCTGGAACAGCGAATGCGAGGCCGTGATGAAGTCTTGGAGTCGCGAGCCGACAGTGATGACCACATCTGCACCGTCCGCGATCTCGTTGGCTCCCACCGTGCCGGTCACACCCAGAGCACCGAGGTTGAGGTCGGTGATGGGTCCGCTGCCCTTGCCAGCGTAGGTCTCTGACACCGGGATGCCGAACTCCGCGCTGAAACGTGCCAGTTCCTCCTGTGCCTTGGAGTAGCGGACACCGCCACCGGAGATCAGCAGCGGACGCTTGGCGTTGCGGATGATTTCGGCGGCGTCGCGCAGCTCGTCCTCAACTGCCGGGCGACGGCGGATGTGCCATACGCGCGGGGTGAAGAAGGACTCCGGAAAGTCGAACTCGGCACCTTGGATGTCCTGCGGAAGGCAAACCACCACGGCACCGGTTTCCACAGGGTCGGTAAGGACGCGCATGGCCTCCGGGAGCGTGGACAGCAACTGTGCGGGGTGGGTGATCCGGTCGAAGTATCGGCTGACAGGACGGAAACAATCGTTGGCCGACACATCACGTTCCACCGGGTGCTCGATCTGCTGCAGCACCGGGTCACCGAACCGGTTGTTGATGATGTCCGCGGGGAACAGCAACACAGGGAGTCGGTTGGTGGTGGCCGTGGCGGCACCGGAGACCATATTGGTCGATCCCGGGCCGGCTGAGGCCGTGCACGCAAGTGTTGCGGCGCGGTTGGAAGCCTTTGCAAAGCCGATGGCCGCATGGACCATGGACTGCTCGTTTTTGCCCTGATAGTGCGGGAAGTCCACACCATATTCGTCGATTCCCTGCGCCAAGCCAACGGAGTTGCCGTGGCCAAAGATGCCGTACATGCCGGCGATCAGACGCCGTTTTTCACCGTCCAATTCGCTGTACTGGACCTGCAAATACTCAACGATCGCTTGTGCGACAGTGCGGCGGCGGACGGCCTTTTTATCGGCTGCAATATTGACCTCGGTGCCGATATCAGCAGCGGCTGTGCTAGTCATGGGTTCTCCTAAATTCGTAGGTGCGTCGGCATTTGCAAACCGATTCGCCCGAACATCAGGTTTTCACCATGGGGAAGCAAAGTTGTGTCCCAGTTTGGGACGCAGAAACCCATGTGCCCGGACACCAAACAAACAGCAGCCGACGGCGGCACTTGCGTGCCGCCGTCGGCTGCTGTTTCGTATTTGTCTTAGTCGAAGCGGTACGGCTCCTGCGGCCCTACCGAAGGCAACGACCGGGGCCGCTCGCACGTGCTTTCGATTTCGATGTGCTTGCCCTGCTCAGAGGACGCCTCGAAGGCGAGGAGGACTTCCAGGACGTGGTAGGCGAAGTCGCCGCCGGTCCGGGGTTCCACGCCGTTGCGGATGGCGTAACCGAATTCGGCCAGGCCGATGCCGCGGTAGGCGTCGTCCCGGTGGGTGATGGGCGTTTCGCGCCAATCTCCGCCACCGGGAGGTGTCATGTCCAGCGCAAGGTCGCCAGGCTCGCCGCGACGCAGCACGGGAGCGCCGGAGAAGTGGTCCGGGTTCGGAGCGGCCAGCGAACCGCCCGTGCCGTAGATTTCCAGGTGCGGCAGGTTGTGGTTCCAGATGTCCCAGCTGACGATCACCGTAGCTGTAGCGCCAGACTCGAAGTCGAGGGTGCCCGTGACGTGCGTGGGGGTCTGGATCTGGATGACTTCGCCCTCTTTGCCCGGACGGGGACGGGTCTCGGAGGAACGCGGCGTTGTCGCGGATACCCGCTTCACCGGGCCGAAGAAGTTCACCAGATTGGTGATCAGGTACGGGCCGATGTCCAGCATCGGGCCAGCCCCGGGGCTGTAGAAGGGGTCCACGTTCGGGTGCCAGTGCTCATAGCCCCGGCACGCGAACGATGCGAAGGCCGCCACCGGCTCGCCGATCCAGCCGTCGTCGATGAGCTTGCGGCTGGTCTGCATGCCGGAACCCAGGAACGTGGTGGGCGCGGAGCCGACTCTGACGCCGGCTGCCCTTGCTGCGTCCAGGATCTGCTTGGCTTCCTCAAGAGAGGTCGCGAAGGGCTTCTCCGAAAGGACATGTTTGCCGGCCGCGATCGCCTGTAGGGTGACCGGTGCATGGAGCTTGGGCGGCGTGAGGTTGAGGACCAACTCCACGTCTTCATCTGCGAGCAACTCGTCCGGAGTGAGGGCCTTGGGAACGTCGTACTCGGCAGCACGCTTCCGCACTGCCTCGGGGTTCACATCCGCGAGCGCAACGATGTTGACGTCGGGGTGGACGCCGATCTTGTCCAGGTATTGGTTCAGGACATTTCCGACGCCGATGATGCCGACTCGAATGGGTTCCATGTGAATCTCCGTAAATGTTTGTTGGAACATCCCGAGGCGAGGAATATACCTCGCCTCGGGATGGGTTGCGATAGCTGTCGGCTAACCGGCCAGGCGTTCCTGGCGGGCCTTCGCCGTGGCTGCCTCGTCAACTGCGCCATCGGTGATAACGACGCCGTAATCGGCAGCTGCGGCCTCGGCAGTGACGCGGGATTCCCGGTAGTCGTCGAGGACTGCCAGGACGTCACGCTCCAGCGGATCGCCGTAGCCGCCACCGCCGGGGGTGATGGATACGACCTTCTCGCCCGAATGCAGGTCGTAGCGGCCTACTACCGGGATCTCGCGCCGTTCGCCGGTCTTGAGGTCCTCTACCCAGGCGGACGGTTCCGCCCCGTCGTGGCCGCCGCGGACACCCTTGGGCGGGTTGATCTTGCCTTCGATGCCGTAGGTGAGGGTGACGCTCTCCCCACGGGGTTCCATGGTGACCCTGGTTGCGAGTCCGCCGCGCTGGCGGCCGGCTCCGCCGGTGTCGGCTACCAGGGTGCGTTCGTGGACCAGGATCGGGTAACGCTGCTCGTCCACTTCCACGCTGTCGTGGTAAAGCAGGGCGCCGCACACTGGACGCTGGTAGGTGGGCCATCCGTCGACGAACGGGGTAGCCGGCCCGCCGACACCACCTACCAGGATCTGGTTTACATAGGCGTTGCCGTTGCGTTCGTCCGTGCCGGAGATGACCGACTTGGCGGGTGCCTGGCCGGCGGCACCCTCGGCGGTGCCGTATCCGTCGTCGATCTGGGAGAACGCGGCCTGGACGATGTTCACTACGCGGTCGGCGAGGTTGGTAGTGCCCGAGGAGCAGGAGTACGGGTGCTTCGGAACACCGACGGCGCAGCCGTCACGCAGCAGCACTTCCACCCGGCGGAAGGTTCCGGCGTTGCTCGGCAGGTTCTCCGGGATGCCGGAAAGGATGCCGGCCAATGCGGCGCCGGTGGCGGTTGCCTTGGTGAGGTTCAAGCCGTTGGGAAGGTTATCCGGGTTGTCTCGCAGGTCGATCACAATCTTGCCCTGCTTGGGCTTCACTTCGAGGGTCGCCTGGAGCTGCACGCCGTCCGGTCCGGTGCCGGGGAAGGGATCGTGGGCAGAGGTGCCATGGAGGACGTATTCGGGCAGCTTTTCGATTGCGCCGGCGGTCAGTCGCTCGGAGTAGTCGAACCAGGCGTCCACAAAGTCCACCAGGTCATCGACTCCGAACTTTTCTGCCAGCTCGTGGATGCGGCGCTCGGCGATACGGGAAGCACCCACGGATGCGAGGTAGTCGCCGTACCACTGGTCGGGAACACGTATGCGGGATCTGCACATGCGGATGATGTCGTCGATGTCTGTGTAGTCGCGCTGGATCCGGACGCAGGGGAAGATCAGCGCGCCTTCCTCATACACGTCCCGCGCTGTGGCGAAGAACGTGGTGGGAAGCGAGTTGCCGCAGTCGGCCTGGTGGGCCTTGGTCACGGCAGTGAAGAGGTGGCGTCCCTGGATGAAAATGGGCACCAGGATCACGTGGTCTGCAGCGTGCGAGTTACCCATGTAGGGATCGTTGTGCAGGAACGCGTCGCCTTCCCGGATGTCCTTGTGCAGTTCCACCATGTCCTCGCCCAGCGGGCCGGCGCCGAAGACGTGCACTGGCACACCTTCGGCCGCGGCGAGCAACTGGTTGTCCGCGGTCAGCACGGCACAGGAGAAGTCGCGGGCCGTGTTGATGACGGACGAGCGGGCGGAGCGGAGCAGGCCGCTGGTCATCTCGCGGACAATGCCGTCGAATGCGTTGGCAAGGACCGAGAGCTTTACGGGATCGAATTCGCGGGTCACGGTTACGCCTCCTTACGGGTGAGGTAGATGTTGGATCGTTCATCGAGCGTCGCATCCCATTCCGGCGGTACGACGATTGTGGTGGTGGGCTGGTCGATGACGGCCGGTCCCACGATCTTGTCGCGCGGCGCGAGCGTCACGCCCCGGTAGCGCTGGGTGCTGAAAGGTTTGCCGCCAAACACGATGTCGTCAGTGCGGTGGATTTCCGCCGTGCGGCTGAGTTCGCTTTCTGACTTGGCGTGCTCCGGACGCGGTATCTCCACGCGGACGCCCCAGGTGATAATCTCCACGCGACTGTCGGGGTCGTGGGTGCCGTTGCGGCGGTCGTGCTCTTCGTGGAAGGCGCGCTCGATGATGCCTGCCGCATCGCCGGAGGTGTCTGGGGCGGCGTCGAGGTAGACGCGGAGGTCCCAGGCCTGGCCGGGGTACCGGGCATCCACGAAGTAGGTGACCTTGGGTGCCTCGCCCACGCCATCGAAGCGCTTCACGAAGATCTCAGCCTTGGCTGTCAGGTCCTCCACCGCACGGGAGGCCGAACCGGCGTCGAAACTGCGGGTGTCGTTGTGCAGCGGAGAGAGGAACTCTGTGGCGATCGGGGCGCGGTGGGCGCCGTAGGCGGCCAGGACGCCGGCGGTCGCCGGGACAAGGACGGTGTCGGCTTCCAGGAGCCTGCCGATGATCGCTGCGACCATGGCACCGGCGCCACCGCCGGCAACAATGAGCGCGCCCCGGGGATCAACGCCCTGTTCGAGGGCAGACTGTCGGATGGCGGTGGCCATGTGGTTGGCGGAGACATCCAGGATGGCCTGGGCGGCCTGCAGGGTGTCCATCTTCAGCGGCCCCGCGATGCGGGTGTCAATGGCCTTAATGGCAGCCTCGCGGTTCAGGGTGAAGCCACCTTCGAAGCCCTCGGTGTCGAGGTAGCCGAGCGCCACGCAAGCGTCCGTGACGGTTGGTTCTTCGCCGCCGCGGCCGTAGGCTGCCGGACCGGGGGTGCTGCGTGCACTCTGCGGGCCCACGCGAAGTAGGCCGCCGCCGTCGATCCAGGCGATGCTGCCGCCGCCGGCGCCAATGCTGGACACCGCGACGGAGGACAAACCGGTGAGGTGACCGACGAACGGCTCCCCCAGCCACGCCTCACGGGTGTGACGGACCACGCCGTTCTCCACCAAGGACACATCGAAAGTGGTGCCGCCCATGTCGCAGACCACCACGGTGTCGTGGTCTGGAGCAGCAGCCGCGCCCACCAACGGTGCCATGGACGGGCCGGAGTTCAGAAGCAGGACGGGACGGTCAAGGACATCGGCGACGTCGAGGACGGCACCTTCGGAGGTGACCACCAAGAGATCCCCAGCGAAACCGTACTCCTGGAGGTCCGAGCGGAGCTTGCCCAAGTGGTCGGCCATCAACGGCTTCAGGGAAGCGTCGATCGAGGCTGCCGAGGAGCGGCGGTATTCGCGGATGGTGGGGTTTGCCGCGTTGGAGAGCGTGTACGGAACTCCGGGGAGGATTTCCTGGATCAGCTCGGCAACCCGCTTCTCGTGGGCATCGTTGATGATGGACCACAGGAAGGAGACTGCTACGGCCTCGATGCCCTGTTCCTTGAAGGATCCGAGGACTTCGCGGACCTGCTCTTCGTCCAGTGACACCAGGACGTCGCCCTCGGCAGAGATGCGCTCGGTGATTTCGAAGGTCAGCTGGCGGGGAATGTACGGCGGCGGGTAGGCAGCCTTGGAATCGAAGGCATCACGGCGACCACCTTCGCGCAGCAGCAGGGTATCGGCGAAACCGTCCGTGGTCAGCAGTGCCGTTTTGGCCACTTTACCGGTGAGAACAGCGTTGGTGGCGTGGGTGGTGCCGTAGACAATAACGTCTGCGTTACGCAGAACATCGTCACCGCTCCAGCCAACGGACTCGGCTGCGCGGCGGACGGACGCTTCGAAGCCGGTGAACACGCGGTCGTAGGTGGTCAACGCCTTGCCGACCGCCATGTCACCGCTGTTGGAACCAACGACGACGTCGGTAAACGTACCGCCGGTGTCGACGGCGATGCGGTACCTGGCCTCACTTGCTTGTGTTTGTACATCACTCATGGTCTTCATTACTTTCGTAGAGTTTGCAGGGGGTTATAGCTGGGGCTTGCCCACGGTGTTGCGGAGCAGCCCCACCTTGTCGATCTCGATTTCCACCGTGTCTCCCGGTTCCAGCCAGACAGGCGGATTCCGCTTGGCACCAATGCCCTGCGGGGTCCCTGTGGCAATGACATCGCCCGGTTCCAAGGTGAGGAAGCTTGAGAGGTAGGAGACGATCCGCGCGATCGGGAAGATCTGGTGGCTCGTGTTCGAGCGCTGCACTTCGATGCCATTCACACGCGTTGCGAGGCCCAGGTTTTGGGGATCGCCCACTTCGTCCAAGGTGACCAGGGCAGGGCCCCACGGGGTTGACCCGTCCACAGCCTTGCCTGCCAGCCACTGGGTCCCGCGGTACTGCAGGTCACGGGCGGTGACATCGTTCAGCGGGGCAAGCGCTGCAACATGGTTCAGCGCCTCTTCTTCGGTGACCCGGCTGGCCTTGCGCCCGATTATTACTGCCAGCTCGCCCTCGAAGTCGAGGTTCTGGCTGACCGTAGCACCGCTGATCTCGTCCTCGGGTCCAACCATGGTGGAGGCGAACTTGGCGAAAACGTCCGGGTACTCCGGAAACGCGCGCCCGGTCTCGGCAACGTGGTCCTTGTAGTTCAGTCCGATGCACAGCACCTTGGAGGGATTGGGCACGGGTGTGGTCAAACGGATAGCGGCCCGCGTACCCACATGGGCTTCGGGGTCCCGACCAGCCAATGCGCTGACCTCGGCCGAAATGGCCTCAAGCCTGTCACCGTAGAATTCCAGGAATTCCCGGACGGACGTCGTGGCCCCGTGCACCGCCTGGCGGGAACCCTGCAGCAGCAGCTCCAGGTCATAGACGGTGTCATCGATCAGGACGCCACCGCGGACCCCGGACTCGTGTTCGTAGGAAACAATCTTCATGGCTACTTTGCGCCTTCCGTGGTGGGAGCCCCTGAGGCGACTGCCAGGACGGCGTCGGCCAGGCGGTCCGTAATGTCAGCGACCACCTTTTCGTCCATGGGCGTGGACAGCGACAACAGGTTGGCCGGGGAGCCGAGCAGGCCGCGCTCGTAGGAGGCCCACCACAGCTTGTGCTGGGTGTGCTCGTCCACCTTCTCTGCACCGGCCGGAACGGCGCGGAGGAGTGAGCCGCGGCCGCGGATCTCCCAACCGGCTTCGGAAACCCTGGCGTTGACCGTGTCGCGAGCGGTGTCGCCCAACTCGTTCAGGCGCTTGACCTCATCTTCGGTGTAGAGGCGCAGGGCGACGGAACCGGCCGCCATGCTGACGGGGTTGCCGGAGAAGGTGCCACCGTGCGGCAGGCTGCCAGGACGCGTCGGGTCCACCTCGGCCATCAGTTCGGCCTTGCCGCAGACTGCTCCGACGGGGAATCCGCCGCCGATGAGCTTGCCAGTGGTCAGCAGATCCGGGGTAACCCCGTATTCGCCGCTGAAGCCGCTGTAGCCAAGGCGGAGGCTGATGACCTCATCGATGATCAGCACAATGCCGTAACGGGTGGCCAGTTCCCGGGCAGTCCGGACGAACTCCTCGTTGATGGTGAGTAGGCCGGCCCGGTTGGGCAGCAGGTCCAGGATGATAGCGGCGTAGGCGTCCGGAGCGGCCTCGACCGCTTGGCGAAGGAATTCGACGTCGTTCAACGGAACCGCTGTGACGTCGTCGATCACGCCGCGGGTGACGCCGCGCTGGTAGGACGGTCCACCGGGAACCAGGGCAACCTCGGACGTTCCGTGGTATCCGCCCTTGGTGACGATAACGCGCTCACGGCCGGTGCTGGCACGGGCGATGCGGATCGCCGACATGACAGCTTCGGTGCCGGAGTTCGCGAAACGGACCTGGTCCAGTTCGGGAAGGCGGCCGAGCAGGAGTTCGGCGAGTTCCCATTCGTAAAGGTTCGGGATGCCCCAGCTTGCACCCGTGGTGAGTGCCTTGGTTGCAGCTTCGGTGATTTCCGGGTGGGCGTTGCCGTGGATCAGGGACGTGAAGTTGTTGTTCGCATCGATCAGTTCACGGCCGCGGTCATCCCACACCCGGTAGCCCTCGCCCTTGATGGCGTAAGGGCTTGGTGCGCCGGTGTAATAAGTTGACCGGCCGTAGCCGCCAGGCAGCAGCGGGAAGCCGCGCGGCCCACGGCGGAGGTGCGGATCCTCTGCAGGGTTCTGCAATGCGGCGAGGTCTTCCAAATGATTGGTGGTAGCCAAGTCGGGTTTCTCCAGTCTTTTCACTTCAGAAGTCGTTTCAGTTCACGAGTCGTTTCAGTTCACGAGGTCGATGAGCGGCTGGCCGGTCAGCGCGAGGCGTACGCGCTCCACGGCACCGTCCTGCAGGGCACCTGTCGACCGGTTGGAACGCCACGCGATGTGCGGCGTGAGGATGGCGTTTGGCGCCGTCCGCAGCGGGTGTTCCGCACCGAGCGGCTCCTGGGCGAAGGTGTCGATGCCGGCGCCTGCGATGTGTCCGGAGGCCAATGCTTCGGCGAGCGCGGATTCATCGATGAGGCCGCCGCGGGACACGTTGACGATCACTGTGCCTCTGCGCATTTTGGCGAGGACGTCGGTGGAGATGAGGTTCGTCGTCTCGTCGTTCAGCGGCAGGTGGAGGGAGACGACGTCCGAATTTTCCAGGATGTCTTGCATCCCGGTCATCTCCACGAAACTCTCCGTGACAAAGGGATCGTAGGCACGGACGCGGGCTCCTACAGCCGAGTACATGCGGGCCACGTGCTGCCCGATGCGGCCCATGCCCAGGACGCCGACCTCAAGCTCGGAGAGGACAGGGGTGTCGTAGCCGATGGTTCCGGCCCAGCCAAGGTTGTCGATGGCGGCGTTTCCGGCAGGTAGGCGGCGGGCCAACGCCAGGCCCATGGCGAAGGCATGGGAGGCGACTTCCTCCGAGGCTGTGCCCGGAACGATCGAGACCGGGATGCCCGCATCGGTAGCCGCAGCGACGTCGATGTTGTCGTAGCCGATTCCGTACCGGATCACTGCACGGCACTTGGTCATCAACGGGAAGTCGGCGGCGGTGAGCTTGGCATAGGGCGTGATCATCACAATGTCGGCTTCGGGAAGCCCTTCGCGGAAGGCATCGGTGTCTGCCGCTGGGTTGAGTGTGTAACCGAACTCCTCCGCAAGCGCGTGCTCACGGTCCAGGTCCGGGAAATGGTGAGGGGCCACAAGAATGGTTCCCTGGGCATCGCGGGTCATAGTCAGTCGTCCTGTTCGTGTTCGTACCCTCGGTCGCTGCCGGACACTCCTTGGGACGGGTGCCGGTGTCGGGTGATTTCCAGTACAACGCGATATCGGGGCGGTCATCCGTGCCATATCGAGACACCGCAGTGGGACACCGTGTCCCACCGACTGGGAGAGCCGGGCAGCACAGGCGGCCACTCGTCGTCGGGCCTTTCGGCGCTTTTGGGCAGAGAGCAGCAGCCGGCCCCTTAGGGGTCGGCTGCTGCTCCCTGCGTGCAATCAGAGATCGAAGCCGCGGCTGCGGAAGTAGTCCATGCGCCGGTACAGGGTGGAACGTCCGATCTGCAAGGTTTCGGCCGCGAGGCTGCGGTTACCCTTTGCTTCCTGGAGCGCCGTGCGCAGTTCACTGAGTTCTGCATCTTCCAGGCGGGAAAGCCGCCCCTTCGTCAGGACGCGGTGGAATCCCTGCGGAAGGTCATCCACTGTGACTTCTGTGCCGTCTGCGCGTTCTACGGCGTTGGATACGACGGCCCGCAGCTGGTCGATGTTACGCGGCCAGTCGGCCTGGGTGAGCGTCGTTAGCAGGCGGCGCGAAAGCCGCCGCTCCCCCAGCTCCTCAGCAATCGCGTTGGCAAGCTGCGGGATGTCTTCCCTCCTGTTGCGAAGCGGTGCCACCGAGATTTCAAGGACGTCGAACGCCTCGGAAAGCAGCAGGGTTGCGTCCGTGGGGCGTGTAATGGTGAAGATCAGCTTGGTGGTGGAATTGCCGCTAAGGTTGCGGGCTATCTCGCCTGCTTCGTTCTGCGACAGCTCATCTGCGTGTTCCACGATCAACGTGGCTGGGAGCTCGGTGGAAACCCGGTGCAGGACGTCCCTGAAGTTGTGGTTCCTGAGGTCTCCGTTACGTGCGTCCACAACCATCCGGCCACCTCGCAGTGACGCGATGGCATCGGCCAGCCGCAATTTCCCGCTGCCCAGTTCACCGATCAGTACCGCGGACCGATCCTGGTCCACAGCCTTCCGCGCCAGGTTGAGGGTCCGCTTGAGCTCCGTACTGGTGCCATCCACATGCTTCAACAACCGCTCGGCGGTCCCTTGAGGTGCCGATTCCAGGGTTATTGCCGCACTTGGGGAAGCATTCGCCCGTTCCTTGGCAGGTGCATGCGGCCGGACCACCACAATTGCTCCGATATTGGCCGCAGAAAGCGTTACCGGTGATATTTCCAGTGTGGAACGCCCCGGCCCCTGCAGCATGACGTCGCAGTTCATGTTGCGGCTGGAAGCCATGACTGCTTTGGCATAGCCGGAAACGATCGAAAAGTCGCTGTCCACCAGCGTCGCCGTCGCCGTCGCGTTCTGGAGCGAGTTCTTGCCATCGACGGCAATGACGGCCCGGTTGCCCCTTCGGCGTGAGATCCTGAGGTACTCACTGAGCAGCGCCCGCTCCTTCGAGGAAGTCCGGACTTCGATGTCCCGTTCAATCCGGGAGGCGACGCCTTCGAGCATGAGCAGGGTCGATGATGGCTCCAGCGTGCTGACCCGGTTTGCCGGGAGGGTTAGCCCAATCACGGCCCGCACACGGTTATGAAACGGGTCGCGTACCAGGGAAGCAAAGCACCAGTTCCCCCTCATGTCCTCCCGGAAGTGTTCTTCAGGAGCCAGCCAGACACCACGCCCCTCTTCGAGTGCCAGGCCCTCGCCGTTGCTGCCACAGCTCTCCTCCAGCAGGGAGTACCCGGCGGGGAACCCGTCGTCCCGCAAAAAGTCGGCCTTGACCAGGACACCGTTGGGGGCGGTGATGTTTACGTAGCCGCCCAGGTCGGCGGCCACCTCGTCCAGTTTCTGAAGGTGCGGGCCGGCCGCTGCGATCGTGAACTCGTCTACTCGCCCCTCGTCGTAGAACCCGCGGTCGGAGAAGGCATCAACGCCCGCAGCCCGACTCCGGTACCACGAGCGGGCAACCATGGGACGGATACCGCTGAGGTCGGCATGCGGTTGCATTAGGAAGAGCTCACGGACCCGGTTGGTTTCTCGTGGTGTCTCGTGGGACAACGGTGACAGGATTTCTGCAGACATGTGGAGGTTCTCTCTCGGTATGCGGTTCAGGACGCCAACGCCGGGCCAGGTCCACTGGGCCTGTTCTTTCGCGGCCGCCACCTCGGCAACTTGGGACGGAAGACCCGCTCGGCGCTCCAGTTCTCATCTCGTGATGCGTTCTCCTCCAGGGCACGTGCGCTGATGTACGCAGCAACCATTCCCGAAAGACCGCTTCCGAGCATGATGGTGCTTTCTTTGGCCCCCCGGCTCGAATCCTCGATATCCATGACTCGTTCCTTCCGCTAAGGCGTTCGGACGGCGGAGCCAGCGTGTGCTGCTTTGCGCCACTTTCAGAGTACCTAACTAATGGTCGTTAGCCAAGAGTTTCTGTAGAGTTGGACTGAACTTCGAACGCCCTTTGCGTCACCATCAATGAGGCAACGTCCACCCGACTGTTAGGGTCACATCATGAGCAGCACGTCCTACAAGTCCGCCCGCGACACATTCGCGCACCGTCTGGAGGAATGGGATTGGGCTGGCCAAGGCGCATCAAGGCGGCACATCCTTGAAGCCTTTCTGGAGTTGGCCATTGCCAACGGATTCAACTCCGTATCGATGCGCACCATCGCCAATGCCGTCAACATCAAGCCACCCAGCCTCTACTCGCATTTCCCGGGCGGACGGGACGAGATCGTCGCCGAATCGCTGCGCTGGCATTTCCACCGCTTTGGCCAAGCACTGCTGGAAGCCGTGGACCAAGCGCAATCGGCATCCGAATTTTGGGATTGCATGGTCCGCCTCCACTTCACCCGCCAGGTGAGACTCCCCGAAAGCAACCTCTGGGACCTTCTGGTTGCGACCGACAGGATGGCCAACATTCTCCCCAGCGAGCTGCGTTCCCAGGTAGACGATTGGGTGGACCTCCACCAAAACATGTACGTCGCCGCCGCCGTTGACATGGGCTTTCCACAGGCTGAAGAACGGGTCAAAGTCGTCGTGACACTCCTCGAAGGAGCCACCCGGTGGGCATCACCGGAATGCGACGATGCCGAGCTTGCTGAACTTACCGACCGGGCCGTCGTCCTGTCCCGTACGATTCTTGCTGCGGATTTCTAGCAGGAGGGTCAGTTGCGGCGGGATGGCCGGATAGCTGTTCAGAAGGTCGCCGGTACCTAACGGCATCCCGTTCCCCCACCAATCGGGACCGCCGGGAGTGGTAAATCATGGCCAATGCTTCGGAATGAGCGAGGATCGGTCTCCACATATCCATTGGTCGGTCTAAGTTCCGGCAGGCACACGTCTTCCTTCGCGGCCACAGCAACAACTCTAGAAAGATTCCGGAAGGAGTCGCTCGAAATCGTGTTCTCAGGACTACCCGGGCGAATGGAGTAGTAAGCGGCTAAACCTGGCCGCCATGCAACCGGAATGGAAGTACGAACCTCGGTAAATAGCAAGCGGAGGGCCCACCAGCCACGACGCTGAGCCCGCTCCCCCACAATCAAACAGGCGACCCGCGGCGCCAGGCGCACCCGCGGCCAGTGTCAGAGGAACCTGACCACCCAGAATGTACACACGTTAAAGCAAAAACCCCCTCTAACGAGGGGGTATGCCGTGCCCGAGGTGGGACTCGAACGCGATTCCCGCCCTTGGTATTGCTGGGAAGTGGCGGAAACATGGGGAATCCGCTGCAGTCCGATGGCTGTACGAGGCAGTCCGGGGCGGAAACGTGGACATTGCCCACGCTCTCTTTGACGTCGTTCAGGTGCGGAAACCACAGGCGGCCTTCGCCAACGGGGTGTTTGCGGGAGAACAGGACTGCAATGCCGGACAGGACGCAAGGGATAGCGCGGTGGTGATCAATTCATTCGCCCAGCAGCTTTATTTCTGCCCAGTGCCAGCAAAGCAACTGCCGCGTCCCGCGGCTTCTGCAGACTCAGTCCTGTGTACTTCTCAAAAGACGCAAGACGGTTCACGATGGTGTTGCGATGGCAGCCCAACACAGCTGACGTCTCCACAAGGCTCCCCGAGTCCAGGAAAGTGGACACGGTTTCGAGAAGGCGCTCACGTTCGCCCTCAGAGCAACGTCGCAAATAGGGAAACACCAGATGGGCGGGATCGCAACCCACTTGGGCCAGCCGGTACCGGGCGATCGATTCCCATCGATCCTCCAACCGGAAAATGCCGGCACTGCCCATCGGCAGGTCGGTCATGATCTCACGGGCAGCAACCACAGCCATTCGCACACCACCAAACCCGAGGGAGACCGGCGCAACACCTGCAGCCATACCCTCGAACACCGACTTCTCCTCGAAGGTCAACTCCACACGGGTTGCCTGCCGCCTTTGCATAATGATCAACGTGTGGTGGCCCTGGTCTGAGGTGAAGCTGGGTTCATTCCGCCGGGGGTTCAGGCTAAGACGGCGCTGAACAGTCAGACTGTCGTCCCGGCTGATCGCGGCCACCAGGAAATCGGCGTTGGGATTGACCCTGAGCGCACCGGCGATTCTCTGCATGTCTGACGGCGATGGCTCGGCAGCAGCCAAAAGTTTGGTGAGGTATTGATGCTGCAGATCCGCGTCCGCCCGTTCGATGTCTTCGAACTCCTCCAAGTACCCCTCGTGGACCCGGACGGCGAACGTGTCAACGATCCGCCACACCAATTCGGTCCGCTCCACCAACAGCCCGGGGTTGACACCCAAGGATGGCGCGGACAAGGCTTCCCACAAAACGGAGAAGTCCATGCGGATGGCACGGATCAGGCTTTCCAACGGGACGCGCTGGCGGGCACGCTTGGCACCAAGTTCGGCTGCCAACGACTCCAAAGCGCCAACATCGGTGCCGCCACAAGCCAAGGAACGAAGCATGGCGCTGAAGGACTTCTCGCTGCTGCTCCTCAAATCCTCCATGGTCAGTCCGGACTCTGAATAGGAAGGGTCCACCAGGATCTTGCTGAGGAATTTCTCCGCGAGCTCGGGCACCTGGTGGTCCAGGATCTCTATAATTCGCTTCCATTGCGCGTCGTCGACCACTGTCCGCCCTCTCTGAAATTCCCTAACTCAAGCATGGCTTTCGCCCGAATCAAAAGCACTGTACGTTCGTACATTTTTTGCCTGCGAATCCCCTGTCCGGCGTCATTGGCGGACGCTCACTCTCTTGGAAGGATCGATACCTGTCGCCCAGTGGCGGCAATCACATTCCAGGAGTTTCCATGAGCACAGCAGACCCAGTCCAGGAACGGACCACCACTGTCCGCGCGGACGAGCAAGCGGGATACAAAAAGGGCCTTTCAAATAGACAGGTCCAAATGATCGGAATCGGCGGCGCGATCGGAACCGGCCTCTTCCTCGGCGCCGGCGGACGACTCGCTTCGGCCGGTCCTGTACTGCCCATCATCTACGCCATCTGCGGCGTCTTCGCATTCTTCGTCCTCCGGGCCCTGGGCGAACTCGTCCTCCACCGACCATCGTCGGGTTCCTTCGTGTCTTATGCCCGCGAGTTCTACGGCGAAAAAGCCGCCTACGTTTCGGGCTGGGTCTACGCCATCTCCTGGGCCCTCACGGCAATCGTGGACATCACCGCCATCGCCGTCTACTTCCACTATTGGACTGCCTTCAGCAGCGTCCCCCAGTGGGTGCTGGCACTGGCAGCACTGGCGGTCGTCACGGCAGTGAACCTCATCTCCGTCAGGCTGTTCGGCGAACTCGAATTCTGGTTCTCCGTCATCAAGGTCGGTGCGTTGGTCGCCTTCCTCTTAGTGGGGGGCATCTTCTTCGCGGGCAACTTCCCCGTGGCAGGCCACACGCCCGGCTTCTCCTTGATCACCGACAACGGTGGGCTGCTGCCCAACGGCCTGCTGCCCGCCGTCGTCATTGTCCAGGGAATCGTGTTCGCCTACGCCGGCATCGATCTGATCGGTGTCGCAGCGGGTGAGACGAAGAACCCGGCAAAGGTCATGCCCAAGGCCGTCAATGCCGTTATTTTCCGTATCGCCATCTTCTATGTCGGGTCCTCGGCGCTGCTGGCCCTACTGCTGCCATTCAACGCCTACAAGGCCGGCGAATCCCCTTTCGTGACCTTCTTCGCCGCCATCGGAGTCCCCGGCGCGGGCGACGTCATGAACTTCGTTGTACTGACGGCGGCCCTGTCCAGCCTCAACGCCGGCCTGTACTCCACAGGCAGGATCTATCGGTCGATGGCCCAGTCCGGCGCCGCACCGAAGTTCATGGAACGGATGAGCCGCGGCGGGGTTCCTTATGGCGGCATCCTTTTCACGGCCGCCTTTACGTTGCTCGGAGTTGGGCTGAACGCAGTGGTTCCAGCAATGGCCTTCGAGATCGCCCTCAACGCGACCGCCCTGGCCATCCTCTGTACCTGGGCAACCATCATCCTGTGCCAACTCAAGCTGTTCCGGCTGGCCCAGCGCGGCCTTCTCCAGCGGCCCACCTTCCGAATGTTGGGCGCCCCGTGGACGTCCTACCTGACCTTGGCGTTCCTGGGTGGGGTCCTGGTCCTCATGCTCTTTGATTTCCCGGTAGGCACATACACGGTAGCCGCCCTCGGCGTCATCATCCCGGCGCTGATTGCAGGGTGGTTCGCCGTCAGGAAGCGCGTCAATGACATCGCGCTCACCAACCCCGGCAGCCATGTACTGCCACGCATCGTAGCCCCGGCCGCCAACGCTGAAGCGGCCCACACCACACCCGACAACAGCAAGGAAGGCCCCACGCCATGAGCCTCGCCGCCTCAACCCCCAGCACCATCACCTCAGATGCAGAAGCCTTTCTCCGTGACTTCCGAAGCCTGTCGGTCATCGGTGAAACACCCGGTCATGGAGTGGACCGCCAAGCCGCAACGGCAGCGGACGCCCAGGCCCGGACCTGGTTCACGTCCTTGGCTGCCCAGTACGGATTTACGACCGAAACTGACCAAGTAGGCAATGTTTTTGCCCTCATCGAATGGACTCCTGGCGCCCCGTACGTGCTGGTCGGCTCGCACTTGGACAGCCAACCTACCGCTGGAAAGTACGACGGAGCGTACGGCGTCGCAGCTGCCCTGCATGCCGGACGGAGACTTGCTGCGACCAACTGCGAAACACCGAAATACAACCTGGCGATCGTGGACTGGTTCAACGAGGAAGGCTGCCGGTTCGCCCCCTCCATGATGGGCAGCTCCGTATATACCGGGAAACTCCCCGCCAACGAGGCACTGGCCGTAAGTGACAAGCATGGAACCACTGTTGCCGAGGCCCTCGAGGCAATCGGGCATTTGGGCACAGGAACCGGCCCCATCGCCGCCGCGTACGCAGAGATCCACATTGAGCAGGGCCGCTCCCTGGAAGACTCCGGAACCACCATCGGATTGGTGCACTCCTGCTGGGCCGCCGCCAAATACACCGCTACCGTCCACGGCGAACAAGCACATACGGGGTCCACGGTCATCGCCGACCGCAAGGACGCCCTGCTCGGTGCCTCCATGCTGGTGGTCCTGCTCAGGGAAATCGCGGACTCCTTCCCGGACGCGGTACTGCACACGTCCGTCGGCCAGCTCGATGTCTACCCGAACTCGCCGGTCGTAGTTCCCAGCAAGGTTGATGTGGTGATGGATCTGCGCAGCGCCGACCAGGAGGTACTCGCAGCCGCAACAGCGATGCTGCACCAAGGGATCTCGCGGATCGAGCAGCAGGCCAACGTCTCCATTGATGTCCAGCAATCACATGCATGGGGCGTGCTCCCCTACCAGCCTGCCGGCGTCGAACTCGCCAGGGCATGCGCGGACGCGCTGCAGCTCACCAACGCCCCGGTTTATACACTCGCCGGCCATGACTCCATCAATATGAAGGACATCGTCCCCACCGTCATGCTGTTTGTCCCCAGCGTCGACGGAATCTCGCACAACGAGCGCGAATATACCAACGACGCCGACGTCTGCGCGGGAGTCGACCTGCTCACCGAAGTGGTGGCACGCCTTTGCCGAGGAGAACTGGACGGCGCGAAGTGAAGGCTTCAGCAACAACTCTGCGCGTCGCTGTCCTCCAGGCAACGGGCCTGGTCAACTCGGGCGCGGAGAACCTCCGGCGTTTGGCCACCCGCGCCCACGAAGCACGTCAACGTGGGGCCAACCTCATGGTCACTCCCGAACTGTTCGCCAGCGGCTACGCTCCTACCTTGGTCCACGGTACAGACGGAGCAGCGCAACGGGCGCAACTGTCCGCGATCGCCGTCGAACATGGCATGGGACTGGTCGCATCCACAGTGGAACATGACCAGGGCAAGCACTACATCTCGGCCTCGTTCTTCAGCGAGACCGGTACTGAACTGACCCGCTATCGCAAACAGCACCTCTTCGGCCACGACGAAAACGCCGTGTTTGCGCCCGGGGCCCAGCCTCCCGCTGTCGTGACCTTCAACGGAGTGAAGATCGCCCTGGGCATCTGTTTCGATGTCGAGTTTCCAGAGTTCGTGAGGTCCGCCGCACTGGCGGGCGCCGAGTTGTTGTGCGTTCCGACGGCGGTTCCGTTGCGTGCCGCCGGCGATGCGGGTGATCAGCCGTTCGACACCCGACTGGTCCCAGCCATGGTGGTCCCAACCCGGGCGCTCGAAAGCCAACTGTTCATCGCCTATGCCAACCACGCAGGCCCGAATTTCGCAGGCCTGAGCACTATCGCCGATCCCTACGGCCGCCACCTCTCGGCAGCAGCCGACGACGGCGAGCTCATCGTGGCGGACATTGACCTCGGGACCCTGACCCAAGCCAGGAGCGACACCGACTACCTGGCCCGTTTCACCCATTGATCCACGCTCATCAACACCCTCGAAGGACATCTGTGACTATCGCAGCCACCAGCACTCCGACTGCACCCACGTACGCCACCACCACGGCGACGAACCCCATCACCATGCTCAACCCTGATTTCCCGTTCCCCTACGACGAATTCCTGTCCCATCCATCTGGCCTCGGCTCTGTACCGGCAGAAATGCACGGCACGGAAATCGCCGTCATTGGTGCCGGACTGTCAGGGCTCGTAGCCGCCTACGAGCTCATGAAGATGGGCCTCAAACCGGTGATCTACGAATCCTCCAGGATCGGCGGCCGTCTACGGGCCGGACGCCCGGAGGGCCAAGCGGGTCCCGTAGCCGACCTGGGCGGCATGCGTTTTCCCCGCTCCGGCCGTTCGTTCTTCCACTACGCCGACAAACTCGGGATCCAAACGCAACCCTTCCCGAACCCGCTGACCCCCGCGGCGGGCAGCACCGTGATCGAACTCGGCGGCACAGCCCACTACGCAGAGACCGCAGCTGACCTCCCGAAGTTCTTCGGCGACGTCGCAGCAGCCTGGGATGACTGCCTGGAAGAACGTGCACACTTCGCCGCCATGCAGGAAGCCATCCGCAACCGGGACCTGGCCGGCATCAAACGGCTGTGGAATGAGCTGGTGCCCCGCTTCGACGACGTCTCCTTCTCCGGCTACCTCGCCACCTCTACTGCGTTTTCCGCGCTGCCCTTCGAATATCGGGAAGCCTTCGGTCAGGTTGGCTTCGGAACCGGCGGCTGGGACACCAACTTTCCTGATTCCTTCCTTGAAATCCTTCGGGTGGTGTACGTTGACGCCGACGCGGACCAACACAGAATAGTTGGCGGCGCGCAGCTCGTACCCGAACGCCTGTGGCAGCACGCCCCCGACTCCCTGGCGCACTGGCCCGCCAGGACAAGCCTCGCCTCGCTCCACGGCGGCAACCCCCGTCCCGGCGTCTCGGCGGTACGGCGGTTGAAGAACGACGACGGCACTCCAGGCGACATCTCAGTCACCGACCGCTGGGGCAAGGCCAGCGCATACCCGGCAGTCATCGCCACCTGCCAGAGCTGGCTGCTCTCGGCAAGGATCGACGTGGACGAATCCCTCTTCAGCCACAAGCTGTGGACCGCGATTGAACGAAGCCACTACATGCAGTCGTCCAAAACCTTCGTGGTGGTCGATCGTCCCTTCTGGAAAGACATCGACCCGGACACCGGGCGCCACGTCATGAGTACCACGCTCACTGACCGGCTCACGCGTGGAACGTACCTGCTGGACAACGGCCCGGACCAACCCGCCCTGATCTGCCTGTCCTACACATGGAATGACGACGCCCTCAAATGGCTTCCCTTGGACGCCGACGAGCGCGTGCGTCTCATGCTGCACTCCCTCAAGCAGATCTACCCCACGGTGGACATCGCCTCACACATCGTGGGCGATCCGATCACCGTTTCGTGGGAAGATGACCCCAACTTCATGGGCGCCTTCAGCGACAACCTGCCCGGCCACTACCGCTACCAGGAACGGCTCTACACGCACTTCATGCAAGCAGAACACGAACCCGGCCACCGGGGCATCTTCCTGGCTGGCGACGACGTTTCCTGGACCGGCGGCTGGGCCGACGGCGCCGTCACCACAGGGCTCAACGCCGTCTGGGGAGTCATGAACCAGCTCGGCGGCCGCACCGCGACGGACAACCCCGGACCCGGCGACCGATTCGAAGAATTGAAGCCGATCCGCCTTCAGTAGGCACTCCGGATCGTTGGTCGCGGCAGCAGCCGCGACCAACGATTCGCGGGTAAGCCTGCATGAAATCTCCGATGGCATAAGGGTTTGTCGCGGCAAGGGCGCCCCTTGTTGATGAGTCAAAATCGGGCAATCAGGGAAGTCAAATTCCGCGCATTCGGGATCCGAGTCCACCCCTGATGATGTGAAGCGGCCGAAGCTCACAGTCGGTGCACAGCTACGCCAAAGTGCCTCGAAAGACGGCATCCATAGCTTTGGTGGCATGAACAACGCCACTCCGTCCTCAGCTTCCGTGTCCCGGAAAACACTGTCCCGCCGTGCGCTCCTCGGCGGACTTCCCGTCGCTGCACTCTTCGCCCTCTCGGCATGCTCGTCCAACTCGACCACTCAGACGGCAACAGCCAGCCCGACGGCGGCCGCCACCGGGACAGAGTCCGCTACCGCGTCGGCAACGGCAAGTTCGACGGCGTCGGGCAACGTTGCGTCACTCGCGCAAGCATTCCAAGCCACATTGGGCACCGACCTCCAGTCGCAGATTGTCCAGGAATACAGCCTGGCTAACGCGAAATTGTGGTCCAACCTGCCGCAGGCCCTGCTCTCTGGCGGCATGGGCGGCGGCCCTGGCGGAGGTGGCGGTACAGGCCCCCGCGTCGGGCTCAACCTCGCGGACCTGGACTCAACCCAGCTCGCAGCGTTCAACGCTCTCCTCACCGCCGCAACCGGAAGCACCAAGGGCCTGGGCTACGACGAAATCCAGCAGCACCTGAACGCCGATGACTACCTTGCAGCCAACGGCGGCGGTGACGACTACGGCCGCTCAGGCTACTACATCGCCTTCCTTGGAACACCCGCGGACACTGGCACGTGGGAGTTTCAGTTCGGCGGTCATCACTTGGCTGTGGCCAACACCTACGTGAACGGCGCACTCGCCGGTGCGACGCCGTCGTTCCGTGGCATCGAACCCAACGGAACCTTCGACTTCAACGGGACTGCCAACCAACCCATGGCAGCCAAGGAAGCAGCCTTCGCAGCGCTGTTGGCGGGTCTCACTACTGACCAGCTCGCCACGGCCAAGCTCAGCAAGACGTACAGCGACCTTGTTCTTGGCCCCGGCCAGGACTGGGCCTTCCCCACAGCGCATGAGGGCGTCCGGATTTCCACTCTCACGGCCGAGCAGAAGAAGCTCGCCCTCACAGCCATCGCAGGCTACGTCAATGACATCGCGGACGACGACGCCGCCACGATCCTCAAACGCTACGAATCCGAACTCGACGACACCTTCATCGCCTACTCCGGCACCCAGGCCCTCACCGAGCAGAACGATTACATTCGCATTGATGGCCCGTCCGTCTGGATCGAGTTCTCCATGCAACGCGGGATCGTCCTGCCCGGCAACCACCCGCACTCCGTCTGGCGTGACCGCACCACCGACTACGGCGGAAGCAAGGCCTGATGCCGCCCAAGGCCACCGGTCCATCGGCAACCAAGCCCCGTCCCGCCGTCGTGCGTTCCCTGATAGCCGCGCTGCTCATCCTGATCGGAACGTTCACTTTGGGTGTGGCGCCAGCCTCGGCCCACGTGCTGCCAAGCTCCAGCGTGCAGCTGAACGTGCGGGAGGACACCATCGATGCAACCATCAAGATCCCGCTCGATGACCTGGAATCGGCAAGCGGGATCAATTTGGGCGATGAGTCGGCCGCAACCGTGGCCGCGCACTCAGCCGGGATTTCCGCGTACCTCCTCTCACATTTTTCACCGACCAGTGATTCGGGGGAAAAGTGGGCCGTGGACCTCGGGCAGGTCACTGTTGCCCAGACTGGGAACATCTCCACTACTGGCCTGTACCAGGAACTCGAAGCGACGTTCACGCTGACGCCACCTCCTGGGACAGACTCCCGTTCTTTCGACCTCGGCTACGACGTGGTGGTGGATCAAGTGGTGACCCACGTCGTGTTGGTGAGCGTGGTTTCGGACTGGGCTGCAGGTGTCGTGGATAACCCGCATGAAGTGGGAACCATTCGCCTGGACACTGCCTCCGGTGAGGTGCCCTCGCTGCATGTGGACCTCGGCGAAGGGAGCAACGCCAGTGGTTTCGTGAGCATGGTGGTCCTCGGAATCCAGCACATCCAGGAGGGTACCGACCATCAACTGTTTTTGCTCACCCTCCTTATGCCTGCGCCGCTCCTGGCTCTTCGTCGACGCTGGGGCGGACCCGCGCCAGTGACGAAGGCCTTCCGTCGCATCGCGGGGATCACCCTCGCGTTCACCATGGGGCATTCGGTCACGCTCGCCGTGGGCACTCTCGGCGTCCCGGTCCCGGCAGCGCCCATCGAGGCGCTCATTGCCGTCAGTATCCTCATCGCAGCTGTCCACGCCATCCGGCCGCTCTTCGCCGGGCGGGAGGTATTGGTGGCCGGGTTCTTCGGACTCGTCCACGGACTCGCTTTCTCTGAAACCCTCCGCGAACTCGACCTCAGCGGCACCCGGCTCGGGCTCTCCCTGCTGGGCTTCAACCTGGGTATCGAAGTCATGCAAATAGCGGTGGTGGCACTCGTCCTCCCGCCCCTGATCATGCTTGCCCGGACGGGAGCATATCGACGTCTGCGGCTGGGTGCGGCCCTGGTTGTGGCAGTAGCCTCGTTGAGTTGGTTGGCGAACCGGCTCGGGTTCCCCAACATGCTTTCTTCCGCAGCCGACAATTTCGGGGAGTTCTCCATACCGATCGTGGCCATCCTGTGGATCGCCGCACTCGGCCATGTGTGGGTGGCACGCCAGCGAACTAAAGGCAAAGTGGGGGTTACCGGAGGCAGCATCGGGCAGGACCGCGTCTTGGCGTCGGGTTGAGCAATGACCGGCCCCCCAACGCCGATGACGGCGCGTATGCCAGAAGCAGAAGCAGTTCGCCCTTCCGCAATGCGACGATGCAAAGCACCATCCGCGCTCCCGGAGAGGCCCGGTGCGGAACCCTAGTAGAGCTGACCGCCGATGGGTACGGCTTTGTCCGGGACGACGAGAACGCATTCACCGTCGGCGTCGGGCACGCCGAGGGTGAGTACTTCGGATATAACGGGGCCGATGCGGCGTGGCGGGAGGTTGACGACGCACATCACTCGGGTTCCGGTCAGCTTCTCCAACTGATAATTGGCCGGTAACTGGGCGCTGGAGCGCTTGACCCCGATTTCCGGGCCGAGGTCGATCCAGAGCTTGTACGCGGGTTTGCGCGCTTCAGGAAACTCTTCGGCCTTGACGATTTCGCCGACGCGGATCTCGACTTTTTGAAAGTCGGGAAATTCGATCACGATGTTTTCTCCTGTTCAATCATGGACGGCGGGCAGTCCCGCCATCGGGTGCTTCGGTGGTTGACTTAGGCCGCGGTGTAGCCGCCGTCGACGGGTATGGAAGCTCCGGTGAGATATGCCGCGCGGTCGGAAGCGAGGAAGAGGACAGCGTTCGCGACGTCCTCCGGTTTGGCTACGCGTCCCAATGGGATATCTGCGGCCACGCTACGTGCGGCCGCTTCAGGGTCGGGTTGCGCGGCTACCCACTCGTCGAACAAGGCAGTGCGGGTCATGCCAGGCGCAACGGCGTTTACCCGGATGTTGTGTGGGGCGAGTTCGACCGCCGCTGATCTCGTCAAAGCCAGGACGGCGCCTTTGGAGGCTGCGTACACGGACATCGTCGGGACCCCGATGGAGGCCAGGCGCGAGGTGACGTTGACAATGGATCCTCCCCCGAGGATTTTCATGACCGTGCCCGCAGCCTGAAGCATCGCCATGGTTCCAAACGTGTTCGTTTCGAACACTGCACGGATCTCCTCCATGGGCGTAGAGAGGATGTCGCCCGTGTGGTCGATGCCGGCATTATTGACCAGGACATCGAGTCTGCCGGCGAAGGCCATGGCCGCTTCGGTCACATGGGTAGCTGCATCGGGTTCCGTGAGGTCCGCCGGGTAGAAGATAGCACCGGATCCGAGCTCCCGTGCAAGCGCTTCGCCCCTGCTGTGGGACCGCCCCGTCAGCAATACCCAGTAACCCTCCGCGTGGAGGGCCCGGGCTGTTGCTTCGCCTATTCCGGAGGTGGCACCGGTGACTACCGCTGCCCGGGGGCTGCTTGTCTGCGGTGTCGTTGTCATCGGACCGGTTCTGTCGTCGCTGGTTCCATGGGTGTCGCTTCCTGTGCAGCCTCGGTCTTTTGACGGCGCTTTGGACTGACGTTGACCAGGACCAGACCTGCGATCACCAGCGGAAATCCGATCCACCCTTCGGGCCGGAACGTTTCCCGGAGGATCAGGACGGCCAGGATGGTGGCGACTACGGGTTCGAGGACGGTGTAAAGGGTCGCTGTGGAAGCTTTCATGCGACCCAGGCCGAAGGCGAACAGGGTGTGGCCCAATGCTGTGGGAATGACCGCCAGATAAACCAGGATGGGCCAGGCAGTTTCGCCGAAGGCACCCTCGCCGGTGAAAGCCAGCAGCCCGAGCATAGGCAGGGCGGCGGTGCCTTGAATGGCCGCGACGACGGTACGGTGCGCCATGCCGTCTGGTCGCATCCCGCAGGGTTGGATCAACCTGCCGGTGGCGAAGGCGTAGAGTGCGTACGTCACTCCTGCGACGAGTCCGGCCACAACACCGGGAATGAGGCCTGCGGCGTCTCCGGAGTCGTGGTCTTCGCGGGCGGCCAACAGGAGTCCCGCCCCGGCCACCGTGACGAGCATCGCCACCGTCCACACGGCGGTGACGCGCTTGCCGTCAACGATCCATTCCAGGATGCCGGCGAAGAGCGGGCCGGAGCCGATCGAAATAATGGTTCCCAGGGCTGCCCCGGTCAGGGATACGGAGACGTAGAACAGGGACATGTACAGCATCAGGCCAAGGGCGCCGAGCACGATGTAACGGGTGGCTCCAGGTGTTTTGAAGGATTTCAGGACGGCTTTGAGAGAGATCAACCCCAGAATCAGTCCGCCGATGCCGACACTCGCGGCGCCTACAGCGATGGGGTTTACCTGCGGGATGAGGACTGAGGCCACCCCCGTTGTTCCCCAGAGCGTTGCCGTGGTGATGACAGCCGGGGCGCCCCACCGGGGCGAGTTGTTCGCCGTCACAGTGCCGATACCATCTCACGGGCCATCCTGCGGGCTTCGGTCAGACAGGTGTGGTTGCCCTCCAGACCTGCACGGGCCATGGCTCCTTCAAGGAGCTTGGATGCCGACGCGAGCAGCTTCTTTCGGGAAGGACGTTTCCAGTCCTTCTGGTCCTTCTGGCCGGTATTGCCGGCAGCCGCCTTGGTCATCGGTCCTCAATTCTGAAGTCACAAGCTGTTATCCCTATCCAGTTCACCGTCCTCCAGACCTTGCAGCCCTCCTCCTCGTGCACGGCGGTGCGGCCACCGCCACCGTCCATCCAGAGCCAGAAGACCGAAGCATCGTTGGCGACCGCATCGATAAGTCCCGCGAAGACCCGCCCGTCGGACAGCTGCACGACGACGCGATCCCCGGCATTCAGGAAGACCCAGTCATGCAAGCGCATCGGCGCCTCAGAAGGTGTTTCCATGACCGCAGGCAGCACGGGTGCCGCGTCAAATGAGCAGCACCTGCGGTTCTCTACGACCGACATATCGGTCGACTTGATGTCGGTCATGTGACCTACCATCCGCGTTCCGCGAGGCGGTGCGGCTGCGGGATTTCGTCGACGTTGATGCCGACCATCGCTTCGCCCAGGCCACGGGAGACCTTGGCAATAACATCGGGGTCATCGTAGAACGTGGTGGCCTTGACGACGGCGGCCGCGCGCTCTGCGGGGTTGCCGGACTTGAAGATACCCGAGCCAACGAACACACCGTCGGCGCCGAGCTGCATCATCATCGCAGCATCAGCCGGGGTCGCGATGCCACCGGCAGTGAACAACACCACGGGAAGCTTGCCCGTGGCAGCGATCTCCTTGACCAGCTCGTACGGGGCCTGCAACTCCTTGGCCGCAACATACAACTCGTCCTCAGGGAGGGCGGCGAGCTTGGCGATCTCCGAACGGATCTTGCGCATGTGGCCGGTGGCGTTGGAAACATCGCCGGTGCCGGCCTCGCCCTTGGACCGGATCATCGCTGCGCCCTCGTTGATGCGGCGCAGCGCCTCACCAAGGTTGGTGGCACCACAGACGAAGGGGACGGTGAAGTTCCACTTGTCGATGTGGTTGATGTAGTCCGCCGGGGTCAGGACCTCGGACTCGTCGATGTAGTCAACACCGAGGGACTGCAGAACCTGGGCCTCGACGAAGTGGCCGATG